>Ga0335075_10000560_pt1 | contig 64392 bp, 45 predicted proteins | sample Lox_Sample_24_FD_206723 | JGI IMG/M metagenome (GOLD analysis project Ga0335075, IMG submission 206723) | Soil microbial communities from Loxahatchee National Wildlife Refuge, Florida, United States - Lox_Sample_2.4 | ecosystem: Environmental > Terrestrial > Soil > Wetlands | place: USA...
CGCATTGAACCCCTGAACCGGGATAATTGTTCGCCGTGTCAAACCATCGGACGATGATTCTCCCTCTCCCAGCGGGCTCCCAGCGGGAGAGGGCTGGGGTGAGGGAGAATCGTTCGAATGAGAATGTTGCGGTTCATGGGGAGAGATGGATTGATGGACCAGTGGATAGTTGGCTTGGTGGGAACTCGCGGTTGGAAGCCGCGCCAACCGGCAGGCAGGATGCTCCCCTGCTTGAATTCTTTCCAATATTTGGACGCGACGATTTTAGGCCAAGAAATTAGCGAGGCTTCTCTTATTGTTTTCATAAAATAGGCAATTGGCCCTGTTTATGCTGTATTGGCGATTGATTCCGGGTTTTAGAGTCCTTCCGGAAGGCACATGAACGGAGCCGTTAAAAAAATACTCTTAGTCGAAGACGAGCCGGTCGCCAAATCGCTGTACCAGAACAGGTTGCAGAGTGAGGGGTTTGATGTTTCGGTGGCAGCAGACGGCGAAGGCGCACTAAATGAACTTTCCAAAGCGCATGCGGACCTCGTGGTGCTGGACCTGATGCTGCCGCGCATGAGCGGCGAGGAGGCGGTCAAACAGATTCGTTCCAATGATCGTTTGAAGGAGACCCCGGTTTTAATCATTTCCAATGCGTACATGACGGAGATGTCGCAACGCGCGATGGAATCTGGCGCAACGCGCGGCCTCTTGAAGACTGAATGCACGCCCGCGCGATTGGTCGAGACCATTCGCGACCTGTTAGGCTATCGCTCGGCCTTTGATGTCTCAAATGCGGCGGTTGATGACGACAAATCCATTGAGGAATTCGCCAATGCGGCCGAGAAGGCGCTGGCTGACGAGATCAAGCTCAAGGAGACGCGTGAAGAGTTCATTAAAAAGTCGTCCGGCGAGATCGCCCGAATTCGGGAGCATTGCCGGGCTTACGTCAAATCCGCCGGCACTGAAGGGGCTTCGGAGCCGCTGAGCAATTTATATCAGCAGGTGCGCTTTTTCGCGACGCGCGCCGGGCTGTCCGGTTGCGTGCAGATTGCGCTTGTAGCCAACGCTTTTGAAGCGCTGCTTTTTGACGTGCGGTTCAAGCCGTCCAGGGCCACGCCGTCGATTTCGCAAACCTTTGCGCAGGCTGTGGATTGCCTGGAACGCTTGTGCCAGGCCAAGGATGGCGGGGTGCGTGAAGTGATTCCGAGGGCCAAAATCCTGGTGGTCGATGATGACGCGGTGTGCAATTTGGCGATGACAGCGGCGCTCAAACGCGCGCATTTCGAACCGGTGGCCGTTGAGGATTCCACAAAGGTGATGACGCTGGCCAAGTCAACGCAATTTGACATTGTGATGTTGGATATCAACATGCCGGGCATGAACGGCTTTGAGTTGTGCAAATCTCTGCGAGGCATGCCGCAATACAGGGAAACTCCTGTTATTTTCATCACGGCCAATGCGGACTTTCAGAATCGCGCCCAGAGCATCCTCAGCGGCGGCAATGACCTGATACCCAAGCCGGTGTCTCCACTGGAATTGGTCCTGAAGGTGACCATGCGCCTGCTTCAGCCGCAGGGTGTCCCGAGCCCAGGCGTCCCTTCCCCAAATGCGCCTGCCCCAATTTCGAACGCCGGGGCTGCGCCTGTGCCCGTGCCGGAGCAAAAGGCGCTGCAGAAAGACGTCAAACCGAAGGAACCAGAAGCGCCGCAGTTGCCGAGGGCCGTGAAGCAGGAATCGTCCTTTTCCACGGAAATGCTCCGAAAAGCCTGGTCAGGCGACACGGAAACGGAAAAGGCAAAACCAGCCCAATCCCACGGGGTCAACGGCGCGGAAAGCGTCTCGCCCCCGGACACAAAAATCGAATTGCCCAAAATTGAGACAGTGGCCGGCAAAGAGGACGCGAAGGCGCCTTCAGACGCGGAAAAGCGTAAATCGAACCTGGAGGCCATTTCCATCGGCCCCCTCAAGATGGCGGATGACGATAAGCCGAAGCATGTCAACGGGGTTGATAAGACCGACGAGCTCAAGCAGATGGAACCGAAAATTGAGCTGCCGAAAGTCGAAGCCCCCAAGGTGGAGGCTGAAGCTCCCAAGGTTGAGACTCCGAAAGGTGAGGCTCCCACGGTTGAAACTCCCAAAGTTGAAGTTCCGAACGTTGAAATTCCCAAAGTCGAGGCTCTTAAAATTGAAGAGCCCAAAGTTGAAGCGCCTCCTCCGGCTCCTGTCGAGGCGCGTCAACCGGAACCTGAAACGAAGCCTGAGCCGGCGCCCGCGCCTGCGGCGGCTGAAGAAAAGCCCGCCGAGCCCGTGGCCAGGGCGGAAGAACCACTCTCACCTGAACACAAACCGCAACACATACATCCTAATATGGAAACAACCAAAAAACCAACTCTCGACGAGGCTGCGCGCGGTGTCGCGCGAATCATCTTCGGAGACGAGAACATCAGCGACATGAACGTCCGTCTGACGCGCATCGCCCTGGAAAAGTACAACGTTCCTGGCACGCAAAAGATCGACGACGTGGCGCGCGGTGTGAGCCAAATCATTTTCGGAGACGACAAAGTCTCTGAAATGAACGTTCGCCTGACGCGCATCGCCCTGGAGCGTTATAATGTCTCCGAAGTTCTCCATCTGAATGGTTCGAACGGCGCCAATGGCGCGAACGGCACGTCCTAGTTTATCACCTGAACCATCGCCGGGATGTCGCGTAGCGCGCCCGGGACCCGCGAACTATCTTCTGAGGGAAGCCATTTTCTGAGCTCAGGCGGACGGACATTGCTTCCGCCCGCTCTTCGGGGGAGCAGGGACATCGCTAATGCGATGTCCCTGCTTTTGTATCTTCAGACCTCCTGCGCGGGTTCAGTGCCGGGCAAGCCGGACGCGATGATGCGCGCGCCGCGTTTGTAGCCGTAATAGGCATACGCCCAGTTGAGCAGGACGGCGAGGCGGTTGCGAAACCCGACCAGGAAAACCAGGTGGACGAACAGCCACATAAGCCACGCCGGATAGCCCGACACATGAATTCTCCCAACCCACGCCACCGCGGCTGACCGGCCAATGGTGGCCATGGTTCCTTTGTCCACGTACTTAAACGGCGGGCGCGGGACTTTGCCGCCGAAGCGGATTTCAGACACGATGATTCCGGCGGCGTACCGTCCCATTTGCATGGCCGCGGGTGAGACGCCGGGAACGGGTTCGCCGTCATGGCCGATGACCAGCGCCATGTCGCCGATGGCGAAAACTTCAGGATGGCCGGGCAGGCTTAAGTCCGGATTTACTTTGACGCGGCCGGTTTTGTCCAGTTCCACGCCGAGTTTTTGCGTGACGGTTGCGGCCGTAACGCCCGCGGCCCACAAAATGGTTCCGGCGTAAATTTTTTCACCGTTCTGCAATTCGACTTCGCCCTCGCGAATGTTTTTGACGCGCGTGGAGGTGCGCACGTGGACGCCCAGTCTTTCCAACTGGCGTTGCGCGCTTTGCGAGAGGTCAGAAGGCAAATGGCCAAGCACTGCCGGGCCGCCTTCAATGAGGATAATTTGCGCCTGGGTGGGGTCAATGCGCCGGAAATCCCGCCGCAAAACGGTGCGCGCCAATTCAGCAAATGCTCCGGCCAGTTCCACGCCAGTCGGTCCGGCGCCGATGATGACGATGGTCATCAGTTTTGAGCGCTGCTTTTCTTCCGCGGCATTCTCGGCCCGTTCAAATGCCAGCAGCACTTTGCTGCGGATGCGAAGGGCGTCGGCGATTGTTTTAAGGCCGGGCGCAAATTGTTCCCACTCGGGATGTCCGAAGTAGCCGTTTTGCGCGCCGAGGGCCAGGACCAGGAAATCATATTTGAGCGTGTTTTCGCGAAGGAATACAGTGCGTGCGGCCAGGTTGAAATCCAGGACGTCGTCCATCAATACCGTAATATCTTTGCGATTGACGAGGATGGAACGAATCGGCTGGGCGATTTCCGGGGCCGATAGGCCGGCTGTTGCGACCTGATAGAGCAATGGCTGGAACAGATGATGGTTCATCCTGTCCACCAGCGTGACGCAGGCGTCTTCGCTTTTGAAATCCTTGCAGAATTCCAAACCGCCGAAACCTCCGCCCAGAACGACGATGTGTTTTTTGTTCACGAACACAATGTTCGCGAAAAAGGCGGGGATTTCAATGCCGGCCGCCTGCCAATCGTCCTCGTCCGCGAAATTGATTCTCCTTGAACCGTGGTGGTGGAACACGGCGCGCTGCGCCGTGTAGCGCCGCGTGCAGCGGCGCAACAAGCGGGTTCATGGGCCAACATCGAACATCGAAGGCCGAAGGACAGGCCGTTCGATGTTGGGCGTTCGATGTTCGGTGTTTCCAATCGGGTTCACGGTCCCTATGCGTGGTCCGAAAAAGCTCCGCAAAATTCGAGGACGAGAACGCTTTTTGAAGCACTACCGGCACTCATGGCACTTATCCATCACTTCGCCTTGATGTCCCACGCGTCGCGGAGGCCGTCGCCGACGAAGTTCAACGCGAGAAGGGTGGTCACTAGAATCGCGCTGGGAAAAATTATCAGCCACCAATAAATGCGCACGGGGTTGATCTGGCCGACGCCCTCGGCAATCAGCGAACCCCAACTGGCCATGGGCGGTTCAACCCCGAGTCCAAGGTAGCTCAAGAAAGATTCGTAGAGAATGATCGCCGGCATGGTCAGGGCCAGATAGGTGATGACGACGCCGAATGTGTTTGGAATGATGTGGCGTGCAAGGACCCAATGAGGACCTGCGCCGAGCGCGCGGCTGGCTTCCACAAATTGCCGCGTCCGAAGACTGAGCACCTGTCCACGAACAATCCGCGCCATGCTCAGCCACGATATGGCGCCCAGACCGACAAATAGAAGGACGACGCGTTCCGCGCCCTGCATGGCTGAACTCTGTTCGACAAAATGAAGACGTTTGATGACTTCTCCCACGGTTGTCACCAGCACGATGACAAAAATGATGGAAGGCTGTGAATAGAGCACGTCCAGGATCCGCATCATGACGCTGTCCGTGCGTCCGCCGGCGTAACCGGATATGGCGCCCCAGAGAACGCCGATGACCAGGCTCACCAGTGTGCCGAAAACCCCTACGAGCAATGAGATCTGGGCGCCGTACAGCACCCGTGAAAAAAGGTCGCGCCCATGAAAATCAGTGCCAAACCAGTGTTGGGCGCCGGGCGCGAGGAATTGCGCGTCTGAAACCCTGATTGGATCATGGAGTTGGGCGAAATGATCCGGGGCAAGCTTCAAGGCGAGCGGCCAGGCAACGACTGCAACGAGCAGCAACAACAGGTACCAGGTTGAGATGACGGCGGACCTATTCTTCTTAAAGCGCGCCCAGGCTCGTTGGCCCGGCGAAGCATGTTCATTATTGGCCTCACTCATATTTCACACGCGGGTCGAGCAGGGTATAAGTGAAGTCCACTAGCAGGTTCAACCCGATTAGCAGAAACGCGTAAAAGAGGGCCAGCCCCACCACCATCGTATAGTCGCGATTCAGACAACCGTTTACCAGGAAATCGCCCATGCCCGGAATTTGGAAGATATTCTCGACGATGAACGAGCCGGTCAATAAGTCCGCGAGCATCGGGCCCGCGTAGGATACGACCGGCAAAATGGCGATGCGGAGCGCGTGTTTGGCCAATAATGTGTTTTCGCCGAATCCTTTGGCGCGCGCGGCGGTGACAAATTCGGATTGCATGGCGCTCAACATTCCTTCGCGAAAAAGCCGCGCGATTTTTCCGGAAAAAAACAGGCCCAACGCGATCATTGGCAGGACGGCGTTCATTGGCGAGGTCCAAAGGCCCACAGGAAACAGTCTCCATTTAATGGCGAAAAGGAGGATCAATATGGGTCCAACGACCAGCGCGGGCACGCATACTATGAGAATGGCGAACGAGTTGCCCAGATAATCCTCCCACCGGCCGCGCCGGGCGGCTGCGAAAAAGCCGATGGGCAAGCCGGTGCCCATCGCAAAACAGAACGCCAATGCGCCGAGCGTCATGGAAACCGGCAGCCCCTGCGCGATGATATCGCTCACGGATTGGTCCCGGTATTTCAGCGAAGGTCCAAAATCGCCGTGGGCCAGGCCGTAGATATAGCGCAGATACTGTTTCCAAATCGGTTCGTCGAGATGATATTTGGCCAGGAGATTGCGTTCGATTTGCGGGGATGCCGGGGCGCGCTCACGGTCGAAGGGTCCTCCGGGCGCGATGTGAACCAGAAAAAATGCCACGGCACTGATGACCAGCACGAGTGGAACGGCAAAAAAGAGCCTGCGCAGAAAATACATCCGCCCCCTATTTATAAGGAAAAAGGAAAAAGGAAAAAGGAAAAAGTTGGTGTTACAAGTTCGTTAATTCCCATCTTGACGCAACGCACGGTAGGTTTATTTTCGGACACATGAGAACGATTTCAGTTTGGATTTGCCTTTTAACGCTGGCTGCCGTGTTCACGCAGCGCGCACCCGGCCAGGACGCCGCCACGCAGGCGCAACTCGATAAAATTACGGGAGAAATCCAGGACGTCCAGGACTCGCTGAACTCCCAGGAAAAGCAAATTACCGACCTTGAAAAGAAAATCAGCGACATGCAGGACAAGATCAACACGCCTTCCGGCAATGATTACGCCAGCGCCGATGACCTCAAGAAGCTCGCAGAACAGGTCCAGGAAATTGATAAAAAGCGGGAGGAGGACAACAAGAAGATATTGGACGCTTTGGAAAAACTTAGCCAAGGCGGCGGATTCCATCGGCCGCCTGCGGATAATTCGGTGGACGCGAATCCCGGCCCAAACTCAAGCGAGGCGACGACTGCGACCACGAGCAGCAGCGGTAATCAAAATGGTTATCAATACAAAATTGAACTGCACAACACGCTGGCAGCCATTGCAAAGGCGTATCGCGCGCAAGGGGTCAAGGTGACGGTGGCGGACATTCTCAAGGCGAATCCGGGATTGAACCCGAATAAGCTGGTTGTGGGGCAGACGATTTTTATCCCGGCGGGGCAATAGCCGGGGATTTCAATTTCAATTGTGAATCGCGGCGTAAAACTATTCACTTGGATTGCTTGGCTAGTCATCGTTATTCTTCTTATTTTGCTCAGGGTCGTTCGCAGCCATGTACATTCAAATTAGGTTTGGTGTACACGCTTTAGCGTGCTTTGGAGCGCCTTGAAGACTGGACGGCGAACCCGGAACACCCTAAAGCTAAAGGGTGGACACCAATCATTACACCAATGACTCAAGAAAAATGGACGACGGTCGATGAATACCTAAGCTCTTTGTTGGTTCCGGATGATAAGGCGCTTCAAAACGCGCTAAATACCAGCGCGGAAGCCGGCCTGCCGCCAATTCAAGTTACTCCAGTACAAGGCAAGATGCTTCATCTGCTGTGCCGTTCCGTCAAGGCGCGCCTCATTTTGGAATTGGGGACTTTAGGGGCTTACAGCACCATCTGGCTGGCGCGAGCATTAGAAACCGGGGGACGGGTGGTGACCCTTGAAGCTCAGCCGCTTCACGCCAAAGTGGCGTGGGCCAACATTTGCGCTGCCGGCCTGGATTTCGTGGTGGATTTGCGCATCGGCCGGGCCCTGGATACGCTTCCGGTTCTGGCATCAGAAAAGGCCGGCCCCTTCGACTTTATTTTTATCGATGCGGATAAAGTGAACACTGCGGCGTATTTCCAGTGGTCACTGAAATTGTCACGCCCGGGCACAATCATCGTCGTTGATAACGTCGTGCGCAAAGGCGCCGTGGCCGATCCATCGAGCGACGACCCGGCAGTTCAGGCTATGCAGCGATTTTTCTCCGAACTGGCCGCCGAAGGGCGTGTCAGCGCGACAGCACTTCAAATGGTTGGCGCAAAAGGCTACGACGGTTTCGCACTGGCTCTGGTCCTTTAATATCCTCCCTGGATTCAGACTTCGAAGATCGAACGTCGAAAGCTACGGCTGAGGCCGCCGCGGCGAGATCCGCGACGGCCATGGTGACGGCCTTGACTTTAGGGTCGGCGAAATTCTTCGGCCGATGCGCCTACATTGAGTCTCTGATCTGAAAACAACGTTTTGTAGTTGTAAGTCAATGGATTATGACAGAGATTAACAGGCAGAAGAATACGTCAGATGACGTATATGGCGATCCGGCTCTTACATCGCGACTTCGATGCCTGCTCCCGCGTACTGCGGGAACTGTACGCGTCGTCGTCTCTCCAGGATTTTCCCGACCGGCTGTTGCCGTTGGTAGCCGGGTTGGTGCCGTCGAGTCACATCAGTTACAACGACATCGACCCGGGGCGGAACCGGATTGTCATCCACTACCATCCGGAACGGGCCGATGCCCGAAAACTGGTGCCGCAATTTGCGGCGCACTATCGGACCCATCCTTTGCAGGACCATTACCTGAATCCCGGAGGAATTCCCAAAAAAGTCTCCGATGTGGTTACGCTTCGACAATTCAAGCAAACGGCAATTTACCAGGAATATTACCGGGAAATTGGCACGAAGCATCAATTCATCTGCTTCTTCAACCGCCAGAACAGTTCGGTGACCGACGATTCATTTATTGGTTTGGCGTTGAACCGCGACGTGAAGGATTTTTCGGAGCGCGACCGAAGCGTGCTGGAGTTTCTCTCGCCGCACTTTACCCAGGCCTATCAAAATGCCCGGGTGGCAAGCGCGATGAATGTTAAACTCGAGAATATCGGCGAGGGGCTTGATGCCATCCATAGGGCGGTGATTTTGGCCGGAGCGGATGGACAAATCCGGTGGCAAAGCTCGCAGGCGCGCGAATGGCTGCGGGAGTTCTTTCCGGAGGAAAGGGTTGCGGGGCGGTTGCCGGCCCTGCTGGCCAGGTGGCTGGATCGGCTGCAAAAACCGTCGCCGGGCGGACTGCCGTTTTACTCTGAATTTTGCGGACCCAGACGGGGCGGCTCTCGATTGCTGATTTACTGCGGCCGAACCTGCTCGGGTGAATATGTGCTTGCGTTGATTCGCGAGCGCATGACGCTGGATTTGGCTGCGGCAAAAACACTGGACCTGACTCCGCGCGAAGCCGAGATTCTCTTTTGGATTTCTGAAGGTAAGACGCGACCGGAGATGGGAGCAATCCTCGGAATAAGCTGGCGCACCATCGCCAAGCACATGGAGCATCTGTTTGCGAAACTCGGAGTGGAAAACCGCCTGGAAGCGCAACGGATCGGACTGGAACTGCGGCGAATTTGAGGCCAAAAAAATGCCACTCATTCAATCGCGCGACGGCGTCTCAATTCACTGCGAACTTCATGGAAACGGCCCGCTGAACCTGATTTTTCTTCACGGGTGGGGCGGGGATAGCGCGACCTGGAGCGGGGTAATTGATCATTTGGACAAAGAGCGTTGCCGCGCGATTTCCATCGATTTGCGCGGGCACGGAAAGTCCGGTGTGCCCGACACGGCCTACTCAATTCGGGATTTCAGCGAGGATGTTTTGGCTGTGGCCGATCATTTTGGCGCTAAAACGTTTGTGTCCGTGGGCTTCAGTTCGGGCGGAAAACTGGCGTGCTATCTGGCGGCAAAATATCCTGATCGAGTTGCCGGTCTCGTTTTGGTTGCGCCCGCCGGGCCGGGCCTGGCGCCAATTGACAGGGAATACGGGTTGCAGGCTTGCCGCGAGGCGGGTGACTGGCGGAAAAATGAATTAATATTCAGAAATTGGTTTGCGCCGCCGCCGAATGACGAAATGGTGAAGTCGTATTGTCAGGCGATCGCGCGGACGCCGCTACGAGTGCTGGTAGCTACGGCGGAATTATTTCTGTGGACGTCGCTGGCGAGCGACATTGGCAAATTGAAGCAACCGGCGCTTCTTGCAATTGGCGCGCAAGACCCGGTGTATGGAATGGCGTATCAGGAGAAAGAAATGTTGCCGTTCCTTGACAGTGCCATGACGGCGACGGCGACCATGAGGTCAGGGCATTTTATTCCGTTGGAACGGCCCGCCGAGTTGGCGCATAGAATTGACGGCGCCAAGTTTTGTTTGTAAAGTGCCAGCATGAGCTACAAGACGCTCGAAGTTGAATTGGAAAACGGACGTGTTTACCCGTCCGGCCCGGAGACGTTGCCTCCGAAGGCGCATGCGCTGTTGACCATTCTCGACACGGCCGAAACGGCTCAGCTCACTAAAGGCAGTCTTGCTGACCGGGTTGCAAATCTCGCAGGTATTGGGCGCGGTGAATTTACCGATCTTTCCACCAGCAGAGCGCATTTGGATGACCTGGGCCGATGAAGCCGGTCATTTTCGACACCGGCCCACTGGTTGCGTGGTTTTGTCCGCGGGACAAGTATCATGGCTGGGCGCGTAAAGCATTTTCTGAAATTCCCGTCGGAGGATTGATTTGCGAAGCCGTGCTGACGGAAGTGTGTCACCTGGTTGCGAGGGACGGTATTGCGCGAGGCAAAGTTTTGGAATTTGTGGAGCAGGCGCTTCTGACATCGGTCTATCTCGGCGGCGAACTATCTGCGCTACGGGGACTGCTCGACCGTTACGCCGATACGCCGATGGATTTTGCTGATGCCTGCGTGGTCCGATTGGCTGAACTTTACGCCGATAGCACGGTCTGTACGACGGACAGCAACTTTAAATTCTTCCGCAAGAATGGCCGTGAGCCGATTTTGTTGTTGGCGCCATTTTCAGCTACTGAACCTTGAAATGAATGACGAGCACCGCGACGGCGGCGACGAGGCAGTAGCAGCCGAAATAAATCCAGCGTCCTGCTTCGAGCCAGCGTGAGAGCCATTTCAAGGCCAGTAATCCGGCCAAAAAGCTAAAAACCATTCCCACCAGACTCGGAATAAATAGTTGCAACATGCCGTGATGATCGGTTGGCATGACCTGGGCGCCGGGAGCGGTTGCGGCATTATGATGGAGCAGGCGCAGGGCCTCGCGGCCCACAACAGCGGGTGTCAAAACCACAGCCAGGGCGAAACTGAATTGTTCCAGCTTTTGCTTGGGCAGTCCCAACAGGAGCCCGGTGGAGATGGTTGAGCCTGAGCGGGAGAATCCGCGGAAGGGCAGGCAGAATCCCTGAACCAACCCGATCCAGACCGAGTGCGCAGGCTGGACTTCTGTTTCGCGCGGAGTTTTGCTTTCCCGAAGTCCCGCGTAGATAATCAAAATGCCCACCGCTGCCAAAGCCCCGGCGATCAGCGGCAGATTATCGAACAAGTCTTCCACCTCGGCGTGCGGTCTGCCGTGCATGAGCACTTTCTCAATGAAGACCATCAAGCCAAATCCCACGATGGCTGTGCAAATACTGGCGATGACGATTTGGATGACAAACCACTGAAGCTGGCCGCGTGATGAAAAGTAGTCCTTCCACCAGGCTTTCCAAAAATAGGCAATCACGGCGAACATCGTTCCCGTATGCAGCATGACTAGGAGCATGGTCATTTCCGGCGACTTGGGGTCCAGGTGCATGAGCTTTTCCGCGGCGATGACGTGCGCCGAGCTGGATACCGGCAGCAATTCGCATGCGCCCTGAATGATTGCCAGGATGAGGATTTGGACGTAGTTCATTCGAGCGTCAGGTTGCGAAATCCTGCGACCGTTTGCAATTCGGGAACGCGTTTAATTTCAACTTTGAACCTTTTTTGGTTGAATGTCACCAATCCAATAATGAACGACGAAGAGCTTGCCTTGGCGCTTAAAGACCAGGACTCGGCCGCTGTGCGCGAACTGCTGGATTCGTACGGCGACCGGTTGCTTCGTTCGGCATTTCTTTTATGTGGCAATGAGACCGAAGCCCAGGATCTCGTCCAGGAAACGTTTCTTGAGGCGATCCGCTCGGTTCATCGCTTCCAGGGCCGTTCCAGCATCTACACCTGGCTCCACGCTATCCTGCTGAATTTGACGCGCCAGCATCGTCGCGCCCAAAAACGCATTGTCTATGACGATGAACTGGTTGGCCGCGAGGTCGCCGATGAAACCCCGGACCAACTGGACGCCCAAACGGCATCGTCCGCGCTGCAAGCCGCCTTTCGAAAACTTTCCGAGGCGCACCGGGACGTCATTGTGCTCCGCTACTATGAAAATTTGAAGATCCATGAAATCGCCGACCGTTTGGGTCTCTCCGAAGGGACGGTCAAGTCGCGGCTTCATTATGCCCTTGAACAATTGCAAAAATTTCTGCCCGGCGAATTGAACCTTTTCGGCCCGGGCGACACAGAGGAGATACAGAAACAATGAACTGCCGACGTTTCCATGACGAACTTTTTGAATACGTGGACGGAACACTTTCCGCCGACGAATTGACCGCGGCGGAAAAGCACCTCGCGGAGTGCGAAGCCTGCCGCCAGGCTGTGGAAAAAGAAAGGCGCCTGGCATCAGCGTTGTCCAGCCGCTTGCGCCAGAGCACCCAAAGTCTGACGCTGCGCCCGGAAATCCGGCGTAACATTGTGACAGCTTCCCGCAAAAGAGGCTCTGCACTCATTGATTTATGGAAATATTGGGTTCGCATGGCAGTGATTCCCGGCGCCGCGCTTCTGATCGCCGGCGTCCTGCTGGCCGGTCACTTTTCCGGCACAAGAAGGCATGAAACGGTTTCGGTTCCGGTCGTGCCTCTCGTATCGGAGGTCGCTTCGGCTGCCGGAAATAGTCCGCAGGCGCCGGTTTTAGTGCAAATGTCCTATCGTTTGCCCACACGCCAATTTCATCAGGAAGGAAATCTTGTCGTTGACACCTTGGTGGACGAGACGGTCGATGCCGATGGAGTGTTCCAGGCATCCGGCAAAGAAACTATTTCTCCAAAACTTGAAATGAAAACACCCCTATGAAAAATAAAAACGCGCCTGTGAAAAACATCTTTACGAAAATATCCCTTTCAATTCGGCTGTTCTGTTTTGCCCTGGGCCTGACCGCTATGCTCACTTTGTCCTGCGCGGCCGCGGACCCGGTCATTGCCGATAAACATCTTCCTTATGCAGTGCCTTTTGAATTGGGCAGTTCGGCATTTGCTCCCGGCGACAACATCACCATCAAGGAAGTGCGCGGGACGAGCGACAAGATCGTTATTGGAGGAACCTACTCGGTCAGCGGCGCCTATACGCTAAGTTCCAGGGATGAAGCCAATCTGTCCTTTTTTGACACCAGCGTTGGCTATAGCGGTCCGACCCCTACGGATCCAAAACAGACCATGCGGATAAAAAGGGGCACTGGTTTATTCTACCTGGTCGAGACCATGCATGATGACGGCTATCTTCACGTCAGCTTTTATGACGGCCCGGATTTCGGCGGTGTGTATTTCGGCCAGGGAGATCGTGTCTTCCACGGCGAGATGAGATTGAATTCGGACAACGACAGGATGATCGGCAATTCCCGGAACGAATCCGTCTCAGCTTCCGGCCCTAATGAGGCGCTGTTCAATTACCTCGGAAATCCTGTGGCCGCGCCCGCAAACATGGACCCACGCTATACAGCCACCGGCCTTACCGACGCTGTTCTATTGGCTGCCCGAAACGCCGGTATTACCGTCAAGAACGTGGCCGTGGATGATTCGGAATTTCCCTTTCTCGTCGGTGTTATATGCGGTGGTTCGGATTGCGCCAGATTGAAGAGCGAACTCAGAAAAATGCCCGGCTATCAGTACGGCGGCGGCGTGGGCGACGACAGCCATGCGGACGGCAGCGACACGTGCAATGTGTTTTGCATCGTTCCTCATCGCGCATTTCCGGAGGATGCAATGGACCAAATTTATCACCGGATGATGTTGAGAGAAGAAGTGTTTTACGACCAGCTTAACAACCAACAACAAGTCCTGGTCCCCACACACGCGCAGTCAAAACTGCCCACCATGCCGATTTATCTTGGCGGCCAAACCCTCGACGCGGAGTTGGCGTTGACAGAAAAAGAGCAAATCATTGGCATGATGTTTCGCACCAATATCCAGGAAACCGATTCCATGCTCTTCGTCCTGCCTTCACCGCAACGCGCGTCGTTTTGGATGAAAAACTGCCCGGAATCTCTATCGGCGGCTTACATAAGCTCGTACGGCACGATTGAAGAGATTCATCACCTCGAGCAAAATGACACCACGCCGGTCGTTTCCTCAAACGAGAACATCCAGTTTGTTCTTGAGACAAAGGACGGCTGGTTCGAACGGCATAATGTCGATATCGGGACGACCGTCAGCACGGCCAAGGGCACGTTGTCAGAGACGTTCCCCTCAGAAACGCAGTAGTAGCCTATCTCCGGCATTCGATGTTCAGTGTTCGATGTTCGATGTTTTCTGGCCATTTATAGCGAGCGTTTGGATTCTTTGGCCTCGTTTGCGTAGGCGTGAAGTATCTCCGTAACCATGGGTCCAAATTTTTTCCTCAACTCGTCGCATCGAGTTGAGTTCTTGAGTTCAACCCCTTTGCGTTCGCTGCGAATCAGGCCGGCTTCGCGCAGAATCTTGAAATGTTGGGACAACGTGGACTTGGGCAGCTTCAGGTCGCCGCGGGATAAAAAGGCGCAACAGTTCATGGCGCTGCCGGCCTGTGCCAATTCTCCATAGATGCGGACCCGCACAGGGTCTGAGAGAGCGTACAGGATGCCCTGCACGGTTATTTCTTTCAAGGACGGGTGATAAAGCGGCCGCATACAAAGCATACTATCACAATTTGACAAAATAGTCCACTTGTTCAACATTACAGAACAATGGAGGTTTTACGAAGAAAATAATTAACCGGCTCTCAAACTATGAAAACTCAACATTTCTTTATTGATTTGACTCAACGTCCGCCCAGGAGCTTTCGCGTTCGTTTGGGCAACTATGTGATTTTGGCCCGCATGCTCGACAAGGGCCGGGCGACTCTCGCGAAGAAAAACGGCGAATATGTGTACAATTCCCCGACGGATCAGCGTCTCGTGCAATTCCTCGGTTTTGATCCTGATGCCATGTTGAAGGAATTGGCGGCCGGCAAGGGCGATGGAGAAATGCTTGAATGGGTTCAGACTCATTCCAAAACTCCGCGCACTCCGTGGGAAATCGAAGCATGGTCTGCTTTTATGGAAAAACGCGGGCCGGACAGCGACGCGGAAACGCTTGCGTTCTTTGCCGAACACCTGGGGCGGCTTTCGAAGACCCGCGAAGACGTCAAAACCTGGTTCGAAGCCGGTGAACTCGATGACTATGTCAGCTTTGGAGGAAAGGCGTAAATCAAAGGGGTCGGTTCCTAGTATTATAGTATTTGTCAGGATCATCAAAGGGGTCGGTTCCTAGTATTGTAGTATTTGTCAGGATCACGTCATTGTGACAGACGCTTTGATCCATTGGCGCGGCAGGCCGGAGGTTGATTTACTCTTGAGATTGATTGAGGATTCACAGGATGAGCCTAACAAGTGACAGACGGCGAACCTTTTCTCACCTGCGGTTGTGTTTGATCACCCTGTGTTTTATGTGCATTGGCTGGGAGCGCCAGGCAGATGCGAGCGCTTCAACCGTGATGGTCACCGACCCGGTCCAGGGAGTGACACTGGAGGCGATCATTTTGAAGACTTACTCCGAAGGCTCTCACGACATTACCATTGCGCCGGGGACGTATCGCGTTTTGGGAGGCGCGCAGTGCGCCATTGACTTGGATCACTGGACGAATGCGGTTTTGCGCGCGGAGAACGTGACACTTATTTTTGAGGCGCTTGATAAGCTCCCCATTCGGCTGGAAGACTGTGATGGAGTCACCTTGCAGGGCGGCACATTTCGCTTCGCCGAACCTTCATTTACCCAAGGCCGGATTACGGCCATTGGATCGGATGACACGGGCAAATATATCGATTGGCAGGTGGACGCGGGTTATCCCGTTTTTGATGTGTCAAAAAGCTTTTTCGACGTTGCGGACCAACACACGCGTTTGCTGAAGACCGGCACGGGAGACATCTCTGCCGGCAATGTACAGTCGCTGGGAAATGGCCGGTTCCGGTTGCGTCAGCTTCGTGGATTGCCCAGCCCGGCGGCAGTTGGCGATTGGCTCTTTACCCAGCGTCCCGGCGGGGGCAATTCGGTGATTCACCTCGATGGCTGCGCCCATTGTGTGATGCGCGGTGTCACTCTTCAAAATGCCGGATTCGCCGCTTTTTTCGAAACCGGCGGTGGCGGCGGGAATCAATATCTGCAGTGTCGCGTCGCCCCGGGACCCAAACCGCCGGGGGCAACGGAACCGCAACTGGTCGGTTGCGGCGCCGACGGTTTTCACTCGGCCGGAACGCGGGTCGGGCCGACGCTCGTAGATTGCACCTGGGAGGGATTGTTGCACGACGATTGCATCGCCATTCACGGTCTTCTGCAAAAAGTGGTTCGCTCGGAAGGACGCAAGCTCGTGATGGAAAAAGGCAATCGCGCCGGCTTTGCCGTCGGCGATCCAGTGCGGATTTCTGCCCGGGACGGCTATATCGGCGAGTTCAAGTGCGTGGCAATGAGGGTGCTTGAGGATGAAGGCGGCCTTTTGGAATTGACGTTAAACCAGGAAAGCGACGCCCCCGCAGGTGCCGAGGCATCTAATCCCCGTTGCAATGGCGCCGGATTCCAAATCCTGAATTGTACGCTGGGCAACACCAGGTCGCGGGGAATCCTGGTCAAAGGCGACAACGGGTTAATTGAAGGATGCGCTATTACCGGATGCGGCATGTCGGCCATCAGCATCGGTCCTGAATATTATTGGCGTGAAGGAGACTATTCGGAGAGCGTGACGGTTCGCGGCAATTTCCTCCGGAACAACGTCCTGAACGGCGGCGCTGAGGGCGTGGTTTACGTTCACGGAGAGGGCGCAATAGGGAACCGCAACATCACGATCGACGGTAACAATTTTGACCGGAATTACGGTCAAAACGATATCTATATTGAGGATACCGACAGCGCTCTAATATTGGGCAATCACTTTTTCCAAACAACAGTGCCATTGCCGGAGGGCAGGGGCAGGAATGTTTTGGAATTCAAGTCGACGAAGGACCCTGTGCTTATTCGAAACAGGGTTTTAAACAGCGCGAAAAACGATACTCTCGTAAAAATTGATAACGATGTGGAGGGCATCCGCGTCAATGACGCGTCGGGAATCGTGCGGGTCTCCGGCAGCCCGTAGCGCAGGTTTCCAAACCTGCCGTATCGCGCCGTATCGCCGATTTCCAAATCGGCAAACCGTACGACGTTGTGCCGTGCCGGGGTTCAGAAACGCAGCAATTTGTCGCCCTGCCTGCGGGCAACTTGGCAAGTTATCCCGCTTGTTCCCAAATCGAACAGGTATGCCACTCCGGCGGGTCGGCTGGTTTAGAAACCCGCGATACGGCAGGTTTGGAAACCTGCGCTACGACTGATGGCCCGATCCAATCGAAAAAGACGAAAGACGAACACCCCAATTTTTCCCTTGAAAATAAATGAACGTTCGTTTATTTATAATGGGTGAGGATAAAAGACCTCCATAAAGAACGGGCCGTGCGCCAGAAGGCGATGGCCATGATCGTCAGGCACGGGTTTGATGGCTTGAGCATCCACAAGCTGGCGCGGGCCGCCGGGGTGTCGCCGGCCACGATATATATCTATTTCAAGGACCGCGAGGACCTGATCCTGAAAATTTATGAAGAAGTTAGCACCGATATGTTCGAAGAGACGGTGAAGGGATTTGATCCGGGAATGGATTTCGAGGAGGGTTTGCGTATTCAGTGGAACAATCGCGCCCGCTACTTTCTCAAAAATCCGACCGGGATGCATTTTATGGAGCAAATTCGATTTTCTCCCCTGCACGAACGCGCCTTCGCGGCCACCGGCGGCAAATTCCGGACCATAATGCAAACCTTCGTGGCCAACGCCATCGCGCGCAGGCAATTGGTTTCGGTTCCTGTGGCAGTGTTTTGGTCCATGGCTTTTGCGCCGTTGTATCAATTGGTAAAATTTCACATTCACGGCAAATGTGTGCCAGGCACACAAAAATTTGCTTTGGACGAGCGAATCCTCGAACAGACGCTTCAACTCGTTCTAAAAGCGCTCAAACCTTGAATTTATTTTGATTCCCATGAAAATGACTCCCTACCAGAGATTTGTCATCGCCGTTTTGGCATTTATCCAATTCACCGTCATTTTGGATTTTCTCATTCTGTCGCCTCTCGGCGCCATTGTGTTGCCGGAACTGCATGTGGCGACGTCGCAATTTGGTTTGCTGGTTTCCGTTTACGCGTTTAGCGCGAGTGCGTCCGGCCTCCTGACCGCAGGTTTCGCGGACAAATTTGATCGCAAGAAGCTGCTGCTTTTTTTCTATGCAGGATTCATCCTGGGAACGGCGCTCTGCGGCATCGCCGGCAGTTATCCATTTCTGCTCGCGGCGCGCGTCGTCACCGGATTGTTCGGCGGCGTGATAGGGTCCATTGCCATGGCCATTGCGGCGGATCTGTTTCCGTTGGAAATGCGCGGACGGGTGATGGGCATCGTTCAGACGGCTTTTGCCGCGAGCCAGGTCATGGGACTGCCAGTCGGGCTTTATCTTTCAAATTTGTGGGGATGGCACGCGCCATTCCTGATGATAGCCGGCATTGGTGCCGCGGTGGGTGTTGTCATTTTGCTTGGCCTAAGACCGATCGATGCCCATTTAAAGGTCAAAACCGATCGAAGCGCGTTTCTGCATTTGTTCAAAACGGTGACTCGGCCTGTTTATTTGCGCGGGTTTGCCGCAACAGTTCTTCTGGCGGCAGGCGGTTACATGCTGATGCCTTTTGGTTCGACTTTCCTGGTGAACAATGTCGGCATTTCCATGCAGGAGCTTCCCATGATTTATCTTGTGACGGGCCTGAGTTCAATCGTTGCTGGTCCCATATTGGGACGGCTGAGTGATTCCGTCGGCAAATTTCCCGTGTTCTGTTTTGGGACCATCTTGGGGATGATCATGGTCACGATTTACTGTCACCTGGGAGTTACATCACTCTTCGTGGTCGTGCTCGTGAACGTGCTGCTATTTTTGGGCATCTCCGCGCGAATGGTCTCCACCGGTGCGCTTATTTCCGCCGTGCCGGATAGGAAGGACCGCGGCGCATTCATGGCGGTGAACTCTTCGGTGCAACAATTGTCAGGCGCGATCGGATCCGGCATGGCCGGACTGGTGGTTTTCCAAACAAGCACAGGGCGGCTGGAACGGTACGATCTCCTGGGCTGCGTCGTCGCGGCCTGCATGCTGATAACGATTGTATTGATGTATTCGGTGCATAGGATTGTGGCCGCCAAACAAGCGGAAGTCCAAACGCCCGGTCCCCAGCCAGCCAGAGCCGAGAAGGCGGCCTTAGTAGTCGAGAGCTGAGGCGCCCGGGGTGATGTGGTGGAACACGGCGCGCTGCGCCGTGTAGCGCCGCGTGCAGCGGCGCAACCAGCGGATTCATAGGCTTGAAAGCAGGCCCTGATCAATTAGGCGCTTCCGCGGCGGTTTGTTGAAGCCTTTGGATATCTACGAGGGATGCGGGGTCGGTTACCGGTCGCGCGAATTGCAGAGCGGAGGCAAGTGAGCTGCGCCATTTCCAATACTCTCCATGCCCATCGGCAAAGGACAAGGTGTCGCCGTTGGCATGACGCCACGCGGGGATGTTGTACCAGACAGCGTTGGTATCGGAATAAAGGAAATGACCGTCGTCTATCGTCGAAATATCCTCCTCGACGAATGTCAGGGAGGTGGCGGGCCTCGTGATTTGGTTGATGAGATGGACGGGCCTGATGTTGTAAATTGTGGTGTCGGATGCCGGCCCTCCTATGAAACAACTCAGCGAATAGCTGCGCAAGGTAAGTGTGGGAGTGCCTAAAACGAGGCTCTGGTCGGTCGGACAACGGTAACAGGGAACGGCCTTGACATACGAATAGATGGTGCCGCTCGTGATATCTGTTTGGTCGGTGTCCAGGCCGGCGTTGCCCACGACCCAGCTTCCCGGCGGGCTTTCGGCCACGGATCCTGACCGGAAATCCCAGTCGTTCGACGCGAGGATGCCGTTGTCCTCATCCGCATAAACTTGCCAGCCCATCTCGAGTTGTTTTTCGTTGTTTTGGCAGTAGGCGCGCTGGGCTTTTTCCTTTCCCTGCGACAAGACCGGCAACAGCAAAGCGGCAAGGATCACGATGATCGCAATCACCACGAGTAACTCAATCAAAGTAAATGCGCGTTGTCGCATCATGGTTTGTGTTCGCTATTTCCATGAACCGTAGCGCAGACTTCCAAGTCTGCTGTATCGCCGATTTCCAAATCGGCTGGCCGTGCGACGTTGTACGGCGCCACGTGCTCAGACACGCCGTAATTTGTCGCTCGGTCTGCCAGCCTTGGTCGGTACCGCATTCTTTCCAAAATTGAACGGGCACACGACCTCGCACGATCAGCGGGTTTAGAAACCCGCGATTGGCTCACTCGCTCCCGCTCCTTCGGCCCTTCGGGCCTTGCCTCCGCTTCGCTCCGGCAATCCCATTCGCGGTTTCCCAAACCGCTCAAGTCAGCAGGTTTAGAAACCTGCGCTACGAGCAATACTTCACGGGTTAACACCTATGAGCGATAGCTCGACGCTTTGCTTCTGGCGCCCGCTAAACTCCATCTGTCGCGTCGTGAAATCGAGCGCCAGGTCCTGGCCGGTGTTAATGTCCACAAACATCCCCAGGTCGGGGTCGAACCAGGCATCGCCCGTGGCGGTTCCTTTCTGGATCTTGACGACGATGCCTATCGTCGCGGCGGTAGAGGTTTTGGACTTGATAACACTCGTGATCAGAATGTGGACACAGTTATGGCCGTTATGCTGCTCCCAGTTTTTAAAAGTGTACGTGGAATCGGCCGTTATCACTCCGATGGGAGTGTTGATGTCCTGGCTCGAGGTCCAGCTATCGCCGACATTGATCGGGTGGTCAGGCAGCGACTCCGAAAATTCCCCGTACTGCTTCAGGGTGTTCTCATCATATAATTGCTGGAGCGACGCCCGTTGCCGCTGGTCGGGTACGGCGGCGGCGATGCGGCTCGTCATGGAATCAATCCCGTCGATCTTTTCGACGGTGCCGTCGGCGCCAATGGTATAATCGAGGGGCGCGCCCATCATGGCCTGCATGGCTGCTGCAACGGGCGCTGACGGGCTGCCCGGCTCAATTGGGGTACTTTGCGTGGAATCATAGCTCACGAACTCCTTGCCGTTTTGGGTGATGTCGAGATTCTGGCGGGTAATTTGCAGTTCCACCTGATGCCCGCCGCTGTCGAGGTCTTTGAGCGGTGAATATTGGAGGCCCTGGGTCAGTTTCGTGACCGTTTCCTGGGTTTGCGGCTGGCCTGGTATCTTCATATCCATGGACCGGTTCAGGTCCATTTCCATGTCATATTTTTTACCTGTCAGCCATTTGACCTTCAAGGTGACTGGGCCAGACGGCGCGGAACCGCCGTTGGCGCTCGAAGCCGCGGTGCTGTCACCGTTATTCGCGGCCGGCGCGGATTTATTGGATTTGGAGCACCCGAGCAGCAGGAGCGAGCTGCAGGCGATGGCAACGGTGAGGCGAATGGCGATTGTTTTCATAATTCAATTATTCCGCTTGCAAACGTCCAGACGGCGGCAAATTTGTCTTCGAACCACTGAATTCGTTTCCTTCCTGGATTTCTGCAATGCTCCGCCATCTCCGCGAATTCGCAAGTTCTTTTTTATCCGTGTCGGGCCCTAAAAAGTATAATGTAAAACTAAATAGTGTCAAGAGAATAATGATTGAAAATTCAAACTCTTAAAAGCGTGGCGGAATGGGCCGGTTACTATCGGCAGGAAACCAGGAAGGGGTTTTGGCGGGGCGGGTTACTGGGGGCCGGCTTTTTTCATAATATCCATCAAACGATTCACGTCGAGGACTTGCAAGTTGTCTGATCGAGCATTTGTCAAAAAGAGAGTCTGGCCGTCTGCGCTCAATTGACAATTCCGCGGAAATGCGCCACAGGGTATTTCGCCAATATCAGGGTTTTCCTGAGTGCCGATGCGTGAGGTATCTATTACTGTCAGCGTCGAATTCTTTTTGGCGTCTGCGCTGAAACGATTGGAATTTCCCACTAAAGCCAGCTTTCCCTCTTTCACGAGAACGATTGGAACCGGATTCGCTCCAACCGGGATTTTGACCGGCCTGGCATTTTTTGAGTTTCCGATTAAATCGGCTGTGTCAAAGACGAGCACGGCGTCATCGCTTCGCGCCGTGACAAACAAGCGGTTGCCGTCCGGAGAAAGCACAGACCGCACGGGGCTGCCGCCGGCTGGAACTCGTGCCACTGCCGATTCCTGTGGATTGGTGCTTGCTTTGGCAACATCAATGACGACTACAGCGCCCTCAGGCACATTGCCCATGCCATTCTGACGTTTTGCCACAGCGGGCCAACCCCAGGCCGGCGAAGCGATCTCGCTTGTAGTGAATAGCCATCGCTGATCTTTGGAGAAGGTAAGCGCAATGGGGGCAAGTCCAACGGGAATTTTTCCGATGATTGCATCCTGCGCGCCACCCATTGAATTCGCGCGTTGAGGGTTTGCCGCTGAATTCCGCGCGTGCGAGCGAATCCGATCCAGGTCGATGACTGTGATAGTCGCGGCAGATTCATCGCTGACAAAGAGAGTTTTATCGTCAGCGGTCACATTCACATAGATACTGCCGGCATGAGGGCCGTCGCTAACCCATTGAAATGGCATAACCGTTCGGAACGCGGGATCGCTCTGACCGGACTCCAACTTTTGAGCATCAAAGAATACAACGCGATCTTGCGCCGCAACAATGAGCATATCTCCGCTGTGTGTCAGAACCATTCCAAACGGGGGACGATCGGTTGGAACTGTTCGGACACGATGAAATTTCCCGCTTATGTTTAGCAATACCGCAATTCCTCTTTGTTCTCCCATTGGCAACGATACAAAAACCCATCGCTGGTCGCGCGAAGCAACGACACCGAATGGCTGGCCAGGAAGGCTGAGGTCGTAGCTCGGCGGGGTTTGAGCAATGAGGGATGCCGTGAAGATTCCGAGGATAATCAAGGCAAGTCCGAGTGATTTCATAGGTGCGTTAGGACGCGAAAATAAAAATGAGGAAGACAAGAAAGCAGGAAGGGAGTTCTGCATTATTTATTTTGTTTTCGACGGGCGCGTTCGCGGGCCTGGCGGAGAGCGTCGAGCGTTGAACTGTCACCGTCGGATTTGGCCGGGGCGGATTTTGTCTGGGAAGTTTTTGCCGTGGCAGGGATCGGAGCTTTGGATTTAGTCGCGATGGGTTGGGGCGTTTTTGGCGAGGACACGGGCGCGCCGGCTTTTCGTTCGGTCAAGGCCGGGTCCTGGATGGTCAGGGACCCGGCGGTCGGCGCCACAGCCACCATTCGTCTCCTGGCGACATTCGAAAACCAGCCGGCTCGGCGTTCAAGGATTTCGAAGAGGAACAGAAATGCCGCCGCGGCGAGCAACCACGGCGCGAGGGTGACGTAGCGCGAGCGGACGGGAAGTTCGCTCCAGATTTTTGGAATTTCGACGCGTTCTTTGCCGCCGGTGGTTGCGGCGATTTGAGCCAGGGCGGCGGCGCCGCGTCCGGGTTCGTCAGGGGCAAACTCGGGCGAATAGGGCAGGCACACCGGCGGCAATGTGACCGGTTGCTGGCCGGAGATTTCCACGGTGTTTAGGACGGTCTCGCGGCCCTCGATGGGAATGTCCGCTTCGAGCAGGTCGGCGTTTTTCCATTGCAACGAGACTGATTCTTTCGCGGGAGCCGCGCCGGGCAACCCGTGCAGGATGTCCACGCGCGGCAGATTAGAAAATGGGTCGGCTTGGCGGCCGGGGTCCAGGTGCAGGTCCACGAAGCAATCGCCGTCGCGAATTTCCTGGGTGAGGAGCATGTCGTCCGGGAGCGGCTCGTGTTTGCCGGCAATCCAGCGGGCGAGGGTGGAATAGAATTCGCCGGCCTGGTCCCATTTTGCAAAGTCGCCGCTGTATTTGCCGTCGGCTTCGCCCAAATAACAGAGGACGCGTCCGTTCCCGGCGTTCCAGGTTGCAACGACCGGGGCTTTGTATTCGTCCTGCGTGACCGCGGCGAGATTGGCCTGGGGACGGAGGTAACAGAGATTGTAGCCGCCGAGCGCGGGCGGCGCGCCGGCCGGCGGCATGCCCAGGAGTGAATAACCGGCGGTGATGCTCAAGGGCGTGGCATGGTCCACGAAGGTACTGCGCGCGATGGTGAAGGTGTCCTGCGCGAAAATGCGTGGAATTTCATCGGGATTGTCGCTGAAATAACACTGGCCTCCGCCGCGGCGGGCGAGGTCTTTGAGCATGTTCGCGTCGCAGTCGTGTTCGGTGCCCAGGCCGACGACGCTGACGGTCACGCCGGCTTCACGGAGTTTGGCGACGATGTCCTGGTAATGAGCGGATTGTTCGGCGTCCGCGGCGTCGGAGAAGAGGATGATGTGTTTGGTTTCGGACTTCGCGTTGGAAATCATTTCCGCGCACGCGACCAGGGCTTCGTAGATGTAAATGCCGCCGCCTTCGGAATCAATCTGGAGAATCTTTTGGCGATAGGACATGTTGTTTTGAACGGTATCGAGCGGAACAATTTCGTGAGCGGATGTGTCCACAGCAAAGACGCCGAATTCGTCCATGGGCGAGAGCAAGTCGAGGACCTGGACTGTGCCGAGGTCCGCGAGATCGATTTTTTCGCGTCCACCGCCCGCGGGCATGGCCATGCTGCCGGAACGGTCCAGGGCGACGACGACGCAGACGCTCATCTTGCGGATTTCCTTGCGCATTTCCATGGAGATGGGCAGGACGCGTTCGAGCGGCGATTTGAAGTAGCCGCCCGGGCCGTAGGATTTTTGGCCGCCCGTCATGGCGAGACCACTGCCGGTTTGCTCGACCCATGAAGCCAGCGTTTCCATGCCGTCCATGCCGATGTCTCCGGCGGGAACATCCTCAAGGACCACTGCGGAATATTGTGAAAGGCTTTCCAGGGACCAATCACATTCATTCGGCGCTTTGCCAACGACGTCCACGTGCCCGCGGCGCAGGACATTGACCAGGCCGGAACTGTCGCCGGCTTCTGAGACGATGAGAACCGGGCGCGCGCCCTCGATGCCCACGAGCGCGCGAGCCGTATTGTTTTCGGGAATGGGATCGTCCTTTGCGCCCTGGACGGTGAGGGTGTATTCGTTGACGCCCGCAATTTCGGCGCGGTCGCGAAACAGGATGCGTGAGAGCCCCTGCGTGACCTGTTTTTGGCCGGAGGAAATAATTTCGCCGTTGCGCCGGAGTTGATAGGTGATTTGCTGGTCGACGGGCGAGGACACCCAGGCGCTCAGGAGAAAGGCTTCGCCGGGCAAAACCGATTGCGGCGTGAGAAAACTTTGAATGGCTGTGTCATCGACCTGGGGCCGCGTGATGAGGCGATAATCCACCGCTACTCCGCGTCCGGCGGCGCGGGCTGCCGCTGCGGCGGGGTCTTTGCCGGTCCATTTGCCGTCGGACAGCACGAGGATGCGGCCGCTGCCGTCCGGAGGAATCAATTCGAGCGCGGTTTGGATGCCGTCGTCCAGGCTGGAATGGTCCGGACCGACGTCAGCGGCGAATCCACCGAATTCGGCGCGTTCGGGCGCCTGTTCCACCGCGGCTTCGCGGCCAAATGAAACGACGCCGAGTTGGTCGCGCGGTCCCATGGATTTGTGCAGGAGGGCGATAATTTCCTTTTCGGAGGCGTCTGAATCGAGCGGCATCGATTCGCTGCGGTCGGCGACGACGATGACTGTGCCCGCGCGGTCGGGCAATCGGATGGCGAGTTCCGCCAGGGCAAAAACGACGAGTACAAACGTCGCAATGCGCATGGCGTTCAGGAGGCGGTTTGGGAGCGGCCAGGCAAAGCAGGCGGCGGCCAGCGGAATGAACAGCAGGAGCCAAACGGGTTGGAAGAAGGTCGGCATTTCTAAGTTCTTCCCTGGGCGGCGGCGACGAAATACATGTGGCCCGCGAGGAACGCGAGCGCCAGCAGGCCGAAAATCCAGACGGCGGAGGTTTCGACGAGGCGTTGGCCGGGGTCGTCGCTCCATTTGCCCCATTGGCCGGTGCCGCACTGTGACAGGTCCGATTCGTCCGCGTCGAGTGCGTTTACTGAGAACTGATTGGTTTCGGAACCCATGGCTACGGAATAAATGCCCGGTATCGGGGTGTCGATTGCCAATTCATCGCCGGGATTTGGAAATGAAGTGCTTCCGCCGTCGGGTTGTGTGATGGCGATGGGTTGACCGTCTGTTTTCAGGATGACTTCGGTTCCGAGGCGCGCGTTGCTTTCTTTTAAGCCGGGCATTTCGGAAATGCGCCAGGATAAAATATCCCAAAACAGAATTGGCCAATCCGGCGTGTCTTCCACCGTGGAAAGCGCCGGGTTCAGATTTAAAGTAATGTGGCGCCGGCCAAGGAAGTCCTCGCGCTCGGACAGGAGCGGCACATTCCCGGCCATGACGACGGGTTCGTCTCCGGGAGCATTCGTCGCGGCGGCAGCGGCCCAAATGACGCCTTCGAGGGCGATGCCTTCGGCGAGCGGGTGGGAATTGTCCACGATAAACGGGCCGGTGTAGGCGTTCGTCGCGGCGGCTGTGGACCAAACGAGGTCCCAGGCGTTGCTGCTGACCGGCGAATTGTCCGAATGAATGACGAGTTGCGGATTTTGTTCGAGGGTGGCCCGAAAGCCGGTGGCGTCCAGCGCGCGATTGACCATTACCGACAGGTCTTTATTGGTGAGGGCAACTTCGACGCGAACGTGTTTGCGTATGGGTGGCAACAATTCAACTTCATTGTCGGCTGCGAGGGCGTCGGGGTCGAGCGTGGCGCGAAGGGCGGGCGCCGTCGACGGGATATTGAAAACAATCCGCTGGCTTTGGCGCGGGCCGAGCGAGATTTCGGAGCTTTGAATGGCGTTCGAACCAGTTTGCACCAGCAAACGCGTGGAATGCGCGGCGTCTGAATCATTGGCGATTTCGAGGAGACAACGGTCCTGGTCGCCGAATGCGGTGCGCGAGGCGTTGATGATGGCAAAATTATCAACCGGCTCGCCAAACGCATGCCATTCCAGGCGCGGGCTGGAAATTTTTTCATCGGACGGCTTGTGATCGGTGAGCACCAAAATATTTGCCTGGCCTCCGCCAAGTTCGGATGCGAGCGTGATGGCCGAGTCCATCGCGGCTTGCGGCGACCAGCATTTCCATTGAGGGAGCAGGTTGTTGACTTCGTTCCAGGTTTTTACGGTTGAACCGAGAGCATGAGGTTCTGTGCCCGCCAGAATCAGCCGCGTGAACGGCGGCGGCTGGCGGCGAAAGAGTTTCGCGAGGAATTCTTTGGCGCGGTCCTGGGACGACACGCCATCCTGGACGGCGCGCATGGAAAACCCGTCGTTGAGCACGACGATGAGAGGGCGCGATGACTGGGGTAATTTCCAGCGCGGACCAGTGGCGGCGGCGACGAGCAGGAGCAGGGCAAGCAATTCGAGAAAAAACAGCAGGGGCAATTGGAGGCGATGGATTTTCGCGCCGCCGGATTTTGATTGGACGTGAAAACGCCAGAGCACGAGGCTGGAAACCTGGCGCCGCCGAAAACGATTCCGGAGAATGTAAATCGCCGCCAGCGCCGGGACGGTGGCCAGGGCGATGAGGGCGAGCGGATATGTGAGGAGCGGAATCATCGCTGGGAAAACATCGAACATCGAACATCGAACGCCGAACGCCGAAGTAACGGCACACGGAGCGCGCTGCCGATTTGGACACCTACGCTACGGTGTTCCGGGAGCTTGCGACTGTCCGCACTCGTGAGAACTCGCTTGCCGTCTTGGAGTGCGGTGGCAAGTCTGCGCGACACCGCTTTCGAACGTCGTTGGACTTTCAAATGGCGATGGACGCTTCGAAGTGGTACGACTGCCGAAAGCGTGTCATCCCGTGCGCAACGCCGGCAATCGGTCGACAATTCTCCCTCTCCCATCGGGAGAGGGCCGGGGTGAGAATTCGCCCAAGGAAAACTTCGCGCATTGAACCCCTGAACCGATTGGCACACGGAGCGCGGCTGTGTGCGGGGCAAAGGGGCGCCAGCCGCAGCAGCCGCGAACGTTGCGACGCGCTGCGGCTGGTCTTCGACACAGCCGCGCTCCGAAGCAGGTTCATGGGGAGGGAGAATCGTTCGAACCAGGATACGGCGCGGTTTATAGAGAGCTTCAATGATTGACGAATCATGCATAGGGACCATGAATTCGCTCATTGCGCCGCCGAACGCGGCGCTACAAGGCGCAGCGCGTCGTGTTCCACCACCACAGCGAGCGACGACGAGGACGACGTCGATTTGGGAAAACGCGATCATGCCGGGGCCAGCAACTGTATCGATTCCAGTTCGCTGAGTGAATTTTCCAGGTCTTCGGCGATCAGCGTGGTCATTCGCGCGCCGCATTGCCGGCAGGCGTCGGCCCAGGATTGCTGGAGGGTGGCGAGGTTGGACGCGTATTGTTTGGCGATGATGGAATCAATGTAGATTTCGGATTCTTCGCCGGTTTCGCTGTCGATGAGCCGCAGGTTGCCGTGTTCGGGCGGGACGGAATCGGCGCGGGCGAGCAGTTGGACGACAAAGAGCGCGGCCGCGCCATCGCGCAGGCGGCGCACGAGCGGAAGCGGTTCGCCCGGCCAAAGCAAATCGCTGACGAGCACGCGCACACCGAGCCGGCGAAACCTGGGCGCGATCATTTCAAAGGATTGGTGGGGCGTGCGCAGGCTGTCCCATGACAGTTTGTCCCAGGCGGAGGGCGGGAGCGTGTCGTTGGGTATTCTTTGAAAGCCTTCGCCGGAAAGCCAGATGGCCTGGCTGCATTGGGCGTTTGCGGCGGAAGTGGCGAGGATCGCCGCGAGAAGCGCGGTGGCCTCCGCCTTTCGGCTTTGTTCCAGGCCCATCGAACGCGATCCGTCCAGGACCAGGTCCAGGTGCGGGGCGACTTCCTCGCGAAACAATTTTACGGTGAGACGGTCCGAACGCGCGTAGATGCCCCAGTCAATGAATCGCAAATCGTCGCCGGGCTGGTAGTCGCGATAGTCCTGGAAATCAATGGAACTGCCGGCGCGGCGGCCGGAGCGCGAGCCGCTGCCGCTGGCGGCCGTTTGCGGGATTTGCAGCGCGTAACGGAGGCCGAGCTTTTCACCGTCCTGCAGGGCTTGTCGGATTACCGGGTCCATAGGCGATTACTGGCGGTGTGACGGCTGGCGGTTGAACGAAGTTTCTGACTTGCCGCCCAAACCATGGCGCATTGAGCAGGACCATCAGGGCGAACCACCCGAGCGAAAAATAGACATGATTGATGATGCGGCTATCGTCGCGCATCGAGTAAATGTTAAAGGCGTTGCCCAGTTCAAGGCCCTCGATCGAATTCCATGTCAATTCATTAAGGAAAAACAGGACGATGCTGGGCATGAGGCAGCACGCGGCGGCGACCAGCGCCGCAATCAAACCGGTCAGTTTTGCGGGACGGTGTGGAAAAAATGTCCGATGAATGAACAGCCCGGTCAGCGCATAATCGAAGGCGTATGCGGCCAGGGCTTTGAGTGACAGCGACGTGTTGCTGGTATTGCCGATGGTGGGAAATAAAAGATCGACCGCAAGAAATGTGGCAGCCATCATCAGTCCGACCCAGAGAAGCCCGCCGGCAGCGCCGTTGAAGAAGAGAAACGCAGGGTACTGCATCAACCGTGATTTTGGAATGGCGCGCCGCACACGATGGCTGAGCACGTCGGAATTGCTGATGACAACGACCAGGGACGCCAAAAGCAATATAAACATGGGAATGAACCAGGCATATACGATTTCGGCATGTCCCGCTTTTCTGACCCACCCCAGGCACAACAAACCGGTCAGGAGCCATATCACCGAAATATAAATCCGGACGGGCAACGCGCGGTTGGAGGAAAGCGGAGAGACCAGCGCCACGGCCATGACATAAAAAAGCCCGGTCACAGCCGCTCCCAGGGCGATTTGTGTCAGTGTTTCGGCCCAAAAATTACCGCTGCCCATGGTCGTGCCGACGCCGGCGCGCAAGACTTGTAAAGAGAGCGCAATAACGGGGAAAACCAGCCAAAAAGACGCAACAAAGCCGCAAAACGTGAAAAACACCTTGAATGGGCGGCTTGCGGGGATGCACGCCAAAAAAATGGCGATCATATTCACGGCGCATACGATGAGAAAGAGGTGGAACAGAATGTAAAAAATCGTCGGCAAATCCACGCCGCGCAGGATGTTTGAGAACGCCATGAACGGCATGCAGGCGCTGAAAAACAAAAGCGCCATATAGGCGCCGCACAGAAATTTGCCCAGGATGATGCGCGTCGGCGAAAGCGTGCTGACATAAAAAAGGTCGGGATTGTTTTCCTGCCGTTCCGCCGCGACGCGAATGCCCATGTACAACGGTATGAAGATGACGCTGGCAACGGCCAGGATGCCCGTGAACCATGAGAACATTTCGCCGCCCAATTCCATGTCAGGGCCCACGTCAAAGCTTTGGAAAATGAGAAAGAGCAGGGAGATGATGAAAAGCCCCGTCAGGAACAGCAGCAACATGCCCGTCACCGCCCAACTGCGGACCGCCTGCCGCAATTCCTTCACAACGATGGGATTCAATTCCCACTCGCGCCAGTTGGAGAAATGGGCCTTGATGCCGGCAAGGTTCATTGCACACCTCCTTTGGTCACTTTCATAAAGATATCTTCCAGGTTCGCGCGCGTTTGGCGGAATTCAACGATGCGAAACTTCTTTTCAATCAATTTTTCGAGGACGTCGCACGCGGCCGAGTCGTCGCCGGTGAGTTCGAACTGGATTTCATTCACCACTTCCCGGGCATTTTCGACAAACGGCGTTTGCAATAATTCCCGGATGAGTTGGGGATTTTGATTTTCGCTGCCGGGCAGCAGACGAACCACAACCGTTCGGCGCGGCGCGCTTTTTTTCAGGACTTCGTCGATGGTGCCGGTTTCGAGAATCTTGCCGCGCTCGATGATGACCACGCCGTTGCAGATTTCAGTCAGTTCGGTGAGGATGTGCGAACTGATGAGGATGGCCTTTTTGCGTTCAGAAAGGAGCGTGAGCAATTCGCGAAGTTCCACACGGGCGCGCGGATCCAGGCCGGCTGCCGGTTCGTCCAGCACCAGGACATCCGGGTCATAGATGAGGGCCCGGCCGAGGGTCACGCGTTGTTTCATGCCTTTCGACAGGGCTTTGAGATGTTTGTCGCGGATTCCACCCACATTTGTAAACTCTTCGATGGCCGCGACCGCCTGCGCCCGCTTCTTGCCGCGCAATCCATAAGCCCGCCCGTAGAAATCCAGATATTCATAGACGGTCATGTCGGCATGGGCGGGCAATGTATCCGGGACATAACCGACAATCCGGCGGGCGAGTTCAGGCTCTTCACAAACCGAAGTTCCGTTCAGCAGCACGTCGCCGGAGGTCGGTTCTTCGATGGTGGAAATGATTCGCATCGTGGTCGTCTTGCCCGCGCCGTTTGGCCCGACGAAACCGAACACGTGGCCGGAATCAAACGAGAAGGAAATATTGTCCACGGCCACCGTTTTGCCGAATACCTTTCGCAGATTTTTGACCTGGACTTTCATTGGCTTTCCAAAATGCCGTAAACCACGGCGATGCTCTTGGTGTGTTTAGGGTTTGGGTCGGAAGTGAGCGCGTTTTCGACGAATGGATTGCCATCCAGGACGGCGATATAGGTGTTTGGCATGAGGTAACTTTGCGCTGCGCCGCCGGCCAAATATTCATCCGCGCTCTTGGCGCTAAAGCCGATGTCGCGTTTGAGTCCCTCGGGGCCGGACTTGTCCAACGAATGGGCTTGTTTAGCGGGAATGAGGCCGATTTTTTGGCCGGCGGGGACGTCGGTTGCCTCGTAAAAATTCATGTTGCCGTCGGCGAGCCACAGCGACCGGATTGGCGCGCCCAGGCCGTTGACGATTTGGAGCGACCCGTTGTCGTGTGAGACTTCGATGCGTTCGCGCGAGGTGCCCGAGCGCCGCAGGTGAAAATAGGCCGGGACACGCGCCGAAACCCAGCCGCGGGTCAAATGCTGTGTCTGCGACCAATCAACGTCGCGCGAAAGACCGCTGGCGCGGAAATTATCAAGGGGAACCAGGGGCGTTGCTTCGGTTTCGTAGTCGAAACTCAGTCCGCCGCCCGGCGTGAGAGGACAATAAAAAGATTCGCCGCCATAAGTGGCTGAATGATGGCTGATCTGGTCCAGGACGGTGATGCTGCCGATGCGGGTGTCCGGCGTGATTCCCTCGCGCAGCAAACTGTACACAAACACCAGCATCGTGGAGGCAAAGGAAATAGCCGGAACAGTCCACAGGATCCAAATTCGTCGTTTGATCCGGTTCAGCAGGATTAAGTTTGCCGGGCCAATCGCGAGGACAAAGGTAAGCATCACCAGCACGGTGCCGCGAACGGGTGCCTTGATGTTTTCATGAATCGGCAATAGCGTTTCGGCGCTGCCATTGTCCTGGGGCAAGGATTGCCAATACATTGCCGACTCGCGAATGGCTGTCCGCAAGGTTTGGATGGTATTGCGGTCCAGGCTATCCGGGCTGTCCGAATCAAATAGAAAGCAACGGCCGAAACCGACTTCGTATTCGGTCCCGCCGTCCACATGCTTTTTTGTCCACGGATGCCACGAGGCTGGCAAATCGCTCCCGCCAAATAAAACAAGATTTCCGCCGGCATTCAAGTAATCGCCAATCGCGCCAAAGACGGCGGGAGACATGGAAGCCATGTCCGCCTCGCCCAGGACGACGGCGTCTAAAGGAGAATAAGCCAGCCATGTTTCGCTCCATTCTGTGGCAGCGGTTTCCGCGCGCAGGCTCTCGACCGGGTCGTCGTAGCTTCTGCCGCCGGCGTAGGCTCCGGCCATGGCGCTGTTGTCGCTGCTGGCGCGGGCGTTGGATGCCCATTGGCTGTCGGACGGCCCGGAGATTTGGACGGCATCAATCGCGATGTTATATGACAGGGTTCGTCCAAAATCCAGGTGGACCGTCTTTACCGGGACAGTGGTTGTTTTGAAATCATATTCTTCCAGCCAGCCCGGGCCGCTGCGGCTCTGCCTGCCGGTAGACATGGGAATCCTGGCAATATTCGTCCCCTGCATTCCAATAAGCGTGATGTCGCCCTGCATGTGTCTGAATTGCCCGTTGTAAACAACAATTTTATTTACAAGTTGCGGCGTCGCATAATCCAACTCCAGCCAATTTGTCTGCCGATACAGCCGGGTATCGGGCATCCACGTCGTGGGTTGCGAGCCGCCGCCGGTGGCGTCCGGCGGACCGGTTGCCATGGCGGGGGTAAAGGCTGTTTGGTTGGCGTTAAATAAATGCTCGATCGCATTGTCGTCCAGGCTGCGGCTGATGAACACAGTGGCCGGCAGGTCGCTCCGGGCGTAGTAGTCGCAGTGGCTGCCCGCATTGGGCGCATGAATATCCCCTTCGTGCCCGTCATCGACTTCGACGCGAATGGATCCGTCGCCGCGCGTGGGCAGCGGCGGCCGCAGCAATGACACCGTTTGAAGCGATTCCGGCGCGAGTGTGACCGTGCGGGACAGTCGGCGGATGTCATTGCCGCCGCCATAAGAGACATTTGGGAACACCAGGGTGACGGTATGCGATTTGTCATGCGACCGGTTTTGTAAATCCACGCGTATTTCCGCGTAACCGTGGAAGGTATTGCCCGTGTAAATCGCGCTGGCATCCGCCGAAATATCGCCGACGTCATCGGCGCGGGCCGTGAGAGCGAAGAGAAGGAAAAAGGAAAAAGGAAAAAGGAAAAAGAGCCAGGTCAAATGGAAAGCCCTCTTCCGATTCATTTTGCATACATTAGAACCATGAACCGTCCGCTCGCGCTTGCCGTCTTGGAGTGCGGTGGCAAGTCTGCGCGACACCGCTTTCGGGCGTCGTTGGACTTTCAAGCCGCGATTGACGTTCGAAGTGATACGAAATTCGATGTTCGACGTTCCGGCGGAGCGCGGCTGTGTGCGGGGCAAAGGGGCGCCAGCCGCAGCAGCCGCGAACGTTGCGACGCGCTGCGGCTGGTCTTCGACACAGCCGCGCTCCGAAGGCGGTTCAAGGAAAGCCCTCTTTCGATTTGTTTTCGCATGCATTGGGACCATGAACCTTCCATACCGCGCTTGCCGTCTTGGAGTGCGGTGGCAAGTCCGCGCGACACCGCTTTTGCGCGTCGTTGGACTTTCAAATGGCACTTGACGCTTCGAAGTGGTACGACTTCTGAAAGCGGTGTCACAGCCACCGCGATCCAAGGCGGCAAGCGAGTTCTCACGAATCTTCTCGGTTCTGCCGCAGCACCCGCACGAAAACAATTCCGCATTTCCGGGGTGAGAATTGGCCCAGGGAAACTTCGCGCATTGAACCCCTGAACCGGGATGATTGTTCGCCGTGTCAAACCATCGGACGATCATTCTCCCTCTCCCAGCGGGAGAGGGCAGGGGTGAGGGAGAATCGTTCGAACGAGAATGTTGCGGTTCATGGAAAGTTTCAATGATTCCTAAATCATGCATTGCGGCCCTGAACCTCGCAGGCAGGATGGCACTCTCGGCGCTCATGGCACTGAACTCAGTTCCACGTCTTTGGGCAAGTTAAGGCCGGTTTCGTCGAGTTGGGTGAGCAACTCGGTAACGAGTTTCGATGGCGTCATCCGGTCGAACCGGGCCTGGTAATTCAAAATCAAACGGTGGTTCAGGACGGGCGGGGCGACGGTCTTGACGTCCTCGAATCCCACGCTTGGCCGTCCGGCGACGAGCGCATGGGCGCGCGCGGCCTCGGCAATCGCAATGGCAGCGCGCGGAGATGCGCCATAGCTGACGTAGCTGTTGACCGGGCCGGTGGCTTCGACTGCGCCGGGATGCGTCGCGGAAACCAGGCGCGCAATGTAATGTGAAACCGGACCGGGCAAATATATTTTGCCCATCGTATCGAATAGGATTTGTAGCTGTGCGCGCTCCATTTGCCAGGTTGGCGCCGGCAGTTCGCCGCGCCGCCGTTCGGAAATGATTTGATTGAGGACGTCCACATCCACGTTGTCGAACATGAGGCGAAACAAAAAGCGGTCCAATTGCGCTTCCGGCAGCGGATAGGTGCCCTCCAGTTCGATGGGATTTTGGCTCGCCAGGACGAAGAAAGGCTGGGGCAAATCGCGCGTGGTGCCCAGGAGCGTCACGGAATTCTCCTGCATGGTTTCGAGCATGGCCGATTGGGTCTTGGGCGAGGCGCGATTGATTTCGTCGGCAAGAAGAATATTGGTGAAGACCGGTCCCGGCTGGAAGACCAGTTCGCGCTTGCCTGAACTGGTTTCCTGCAAAATGTGCGAGCCGAGAACGTCGCCGGGCATGAGGTCGGGCGTAAATTGAATCCGCTTGAATTCGAGCTTGAGGATCTGGCCGACGGTCCGGACGAGGGCGGTTTTGCCCAGGCCGGGCAGGCCCTCGAGCAAAATGTGCCCGCGCGACAGGATGCCGATGAGAACGAGCCGATGAAGTTCCCTGCGACCCAGCAATATGCGGTCCAGTTGCTCCAATGTCTTGCGCGCCAACTCCGTGACTGGTTGCAGTTCGTCGGGTTTCAGAATGGTTTCAGGCATACAATATTCGGTAGGGCGGCGCTGCCGCGCCGCCGTTGCAGGTATCGAAATTTATTTTTCACATCACTAATTAGTTGTCCCTTTTGAAGTAGTTTTGCACGGCCTGGCGTTGTTCCGGCAAAATGACCTGGGCATTGGCGCCGCCTCCGCCGGCTGCGGTGTTATCGAGCGCGCCGTGTTGCGACAAGACGTCGCTGCCGGAGAGTTGCGGCGCAGTTTTAGCGACGCCAATGAGCAGCGCCTGCGAAAGATGGGGCGAGGGTGGAAGCGCGTGTTCCTGGAATTTTAAATCCTTTTCCGATGCGCCGTCCGACCATGTCATGGGCGCTCCCGGTCCGCCGCGGGCGAGGCCGCCTTTGGGATGGTTACAATACATACAAATCATCGCCTTATCGCAGTTGGTGCAGGTGCACAGATAATCGGCGAGGGCGTTGGGGTTGTTGCACACCCCTTCGATTTGCAGGTTCGCGAGCGTCGCCGGGTCAATCATCTTTAAATTTGCCAGGTTGCTCATGTCCATGCTCAACAGGCCTTTGTTGGCTTCGAGGTTCTGCAACAGTTTTTCCATCTGTTCCTTATTTAGACCGGTCAACCCCGCCAGCAGTTTTGGTGGAATTTGAACATTTAACAGGCCGTTATCCAATTTTGCCGCGTCCAGCATGGAAGCGAGGTCCTGGGCGGCCTGGGAGGCCGTGGCGTCGCTCATGCCCGAATCCGAGGCTTGTTCCAGGGCTTTGGCCAGCGTTTCGGCCTCGGTCATCGAGGTGGTTTTATTCAGCGCTTCCTGGGCCGCCTGCTGCGCCGCGTCTGAATCCGACTGTTTGATGTGGTCGAGCGCTTCCCACGTTTTGCTCGGGTCATACCCGAGCGAATCGTCCTGCAATTGCGACAATTGTTTCTTCACCTCCGTCGCTTTTTTGGCGTCGATGATTTTTTCCTGCGCGAGCAATTTGACCTCCGCCTGCAATTGGCCGACGATCTGGCCTATTTCGAGGTGGCGGCCGGGAAAATGCGTAAAACGGCTGGGCAACAGCAATGTAATCAGAACGAATGCCGCGGACGTGGACAACAGGAGCAGCGGCCGGCCGCTGTGCCATCGGGGCCTGGGCACGGCAACGCCGGGCAATTGTGCCATCCATGCGCCCATGTCCTGCGTTTCCGCCGACATGATAATTCCGCCGCAGGCGTTCAAATGGTCGTAACTGGCGCGGATTTTTGTCAGGGACGCGCGTTGTTGCCTGGCGCGCCAGGCTGCGAGCGCTGCCAGCGGCGCGACGGCGAGCAGACCCATCGTGAGCCAATAGAGATTTTGAACACCAAAAATTCTCAGGGCAAGAATGACCACGCCCCAGGCAAAGAACCAAACCGTGGCCATTTGCACCGCCAGCCGCAACGTCAGCACCCATTGCAGATTTCGTGCAAAGGCCCGGAGCGCGCTGGCGTGGGAGGTGTTCATGGGGCAATTGGGTCCCGTGGAATCGTCCTCGTCCTCGTCCTCGTCCTCGAAACCACGCCGCAGAGAATCATCCTCGCCTGCCCGGCATAGCGAATCGTCCTCGTCCTCGTCCTCGAAACCTGGCCGCAGGGAATCGTGCTCGTCCTCGTCCTCGTCCTCGATTTGCGATAGCGGCGGCCTGGCGCATCTGCGGTCGCGCCCCGGTCGCATCCGGGAATGTCCAATAGCCTTAGCATGACGGGTCTGCCTCTGGGACTAATCTAATGCAGGAGACGTTCAAATTGCAAAATCGATTTCTATAAAATACCCGGCGGCAGGCCGGAGTTGCTTGCCAGTGGCGCTGCCACCTCCGCCAGGCACGCGCCCCCGGTGGTAGGGCGGACGTGCCCGTCCGCCAGGCACGCGCCAGTCAAACACTTCGCGTTCCATAGTAGTACAGTCAAAATCTACAGATAAAGACAGGTTCAACGCAGATGCGTGTTGCTGAATGTGGTGATTTGAGATTTGAGGTCACGCACCGAGACGCTACTCAAAGAGCGCACGAGATGGGGCCCGAGCAACAGAGCCGCGCGCGTGAGCAAGCGGGATTCACCCTCCTCCTCCCTCACGCTCGGGGCTCCGCTGAAGGCCTCATTTAGTAAAAAACGGTGTGCGTGAAAACCGGAAATAAACGGGTATAAATAAACTGCTAAACGAACTTGATTGCGGGCTAAATAAACGTTTTTTTCTGAGGAAATTTGCACATCTGTGCTAAACGAACTATTCGGGCGATTTCTGTCGAAAAAGCGGTTTCGATTACTGAAAGTTTAGGGTTTTTTAAACGAAATATATAGGAGGAGGGCCTCGGACAGAATGAACAGAATCAACAGAATAAAACGGGGCCCAGGCGGGGATTTGGAGACAGGATGAACGGGATTGACCCAGCCCTCATGTCCCCGCTCCCGATAGGCCAACGGCCTAAACCATACCAGCCGTGGGCATCGCCCACGGTGGGGCCCCAAAACGTCCCTTGCCCTGTAGGGGCAAACCAATCCAGCAATCCAAAAATCCAGGTCTGGTGATCATTCCACCTTCCTCAGTTCCTGTGTTCCCCATTCAGCTATCTGCGCTCATCTGCGAAATCTGCGGATTCCCAAAACCCCTTGGCCCAAATTTAGCAAAAATCGTTATGCTATGGTTTTGCGGGCTAAACTTCGCTAAACGAAAGGCTAAACTTCAATGTTTAGGGGATAAAATGACGCGCTTTTGCTGGGAAATCTGGAAATCCCGCTAAACGAACGACGAGCGCTTTTTGGGGAAAAAAGCTCAATTTGATTCAGGCGAAATTTAGGGGTCATTTATCCAGGAATCCAAGATATGATCCGCTTCAACGTTTTGATTCTTAATTGAACGTTTAGGGTTTTTTAAACGAAATATTGGAGGTTTAGACAGAATGAACAGAATCAACAGAATAAAACGGGGCCCAGGCGGGGATTTGGAGACAGGATGAACGGGATTGACCCAGCCCTCATGTCCCCGCTCCCGATAGGCCAACGGCCTAAACCATACCAGCCGTGGGCATCGCCCACGGTGGGGCCCCAAAACGTCCCTTGCCCTGTAGGGGCAAACCAATCCAACAATCCAAAAATCCAGGTCTGGTGATCATTCCACCTTCCTCAGTTCCTGTGTTCCCCATTCAGCTATCTGCGTTCATCTGCGAAATCTGCGGATTCCCAAAACCTTTTCCTTTTTCCTTCCATCGCGGCCTTCGCGCGACCCATTCCGCAAACCGATTCAACGCTTCAACGTGCGCCCTGGCCCAAATTTAGCAAAAATCGTTATGCCATGGTTTCGCGGGCTAAACTTCGCTAAACGAAAGGCTAAACTTCAATGTTTAGGGGATAAAATGACGCGCTTTTGCTGGGAAATCCGGAAATCCCGCTAAACGAACGACGAGCGCTTTTTGGGGAAAAAAGCTCAATTTGATTCAGGCGAAATTTAGGGGTCATTTATCCAGGAATCCAAGATTTGATCCGCTTCAACGCTTTGATTCTTAATTGAACGTTTAGGGTTTTTTAAACGAAATATTGGAGGTTTAGACAGAATGAACAGAATTGACAGAACCGTTGGGGTTCGCCGAGCCGGGCGTAAATGTCACTTAAAGTCGGTTGCATGAGACAGATGAAAGCCGCACGATTTGCTAATTGCGTCCAGGATGGCAGGCGCAGTTTATTTTTGTCAATTTTTCGCCCAGGGTACATAATCCGTAGGCAATCACGGTACAGGCTCTTCCGTGGCGCGGCATGACATTAACCGATTACCATGCTAAATATTTTGCGTACGAGCTGACCAGGCGTTGTCCTTCGGACAGCATTGAGAAGCTCGCAAATGCAGTTGCCGGCGCGCAGGTTGATCTAAACCCGCATCAGGTGGACGCTGCGTTGTTCGCTTTCAGTTCTCCACTATCAAGAGGCGCGTTGCTTGCCGATGAAGTCGGGCTCGGCAAGACTATCGAAGCAGGCCTTGTCCTTTCGCAAAAATGGGCTGAGCGGAAGCGGCATATCCTCGTTATCGTTCCCTCGAATCTCCGCAAGCAGTGGTATCAGGAATTAACCGAAAAATTCTTTCTGCCGTGCCGGATTCTTGAGACCAAATCCTACAACGCCGCCGTTAAGGTGGGGAACGTTCGGCCCTTTGAGACCAGGGAAAGCATTGTCATTTGTTCCTACCAATTCGCGCGAAAGCAGGCCAGCGACGTAGCAAACACACCCTGGGACCTGGTTGTCATAGACGAAGCTCACCGCCTTCGGAATGTTTATAAGCCGTCGAATGTTATTGCCAACATCTTAAAAAAGGCGCTTGAGAATAAGCACAAGCTCCTGCTCACGGCCACACCACTCCAGAATTCGCTCCTCGAATTGTTTGGTTTGGTCAGCTTCATTGACGAGTACACCTTTGGCGACCTGAAGAGCTTTCGCGAACAATTTGCCAGCCTCACACAGGAGCAGGTTTTTCAAACCCTCAAGGCGCGGCTCAGGCCCATTTGCCACCGAACTTTGCGCCGCCAGGTCACGTCCTATATCCCCTTCACTAAACGGATGCCGCTGTTGGAGGAATTCACGCCGGAAGAAGGAGAGGATAAACTTTATAACGTCGTTTCGGAGTATCTCCGCCGCGAGAACCTGCAGGCGCTGCCGGCAAGCCAACGGGCGCTGATAACACTGGTGCTTCGCAAGTTGCTGGCGTCATCGACATTCGCAATTGCGGGCGCCCTCGAATCCATTTCCAACCGCCTGCGAGCCAAAATCCAGCGCAGGCAGTTGGAAGGGACGTTGGAAGAAGAATTGGACAACGATTACGAGGCGCTCGCTGAGACCGCCGAGGAATGGCCGGATGACCAGCCAGACGAGCCCTTGTCCGATGCAGATCGCGCCGCGATTGAAGCTGAGGTGGCCGACCTCGACGCATTCGCAAAACTCGCCGTTTCTATTACGAATAACGCAAAAGGAAAAGCGTTGGTAAAAGCCCTGGCCATCGCGTTTGCCAAAGCCCGAGAGATCGGGGCGGCCGAAAAGGCCATCATTTTCACCGAGTCGCGAAAGACACAAGACTATCTGTTGCGTGTCCTGGCAGACAGCCCGTTCAGCGAAGGAATTGTGCTTTTCAACGGGACGAATCACGATGCCCGTTCCAAACAGATTTATTCGGCCTGGCTCGAAAGGCACGCCGGCACCGACCGCGTGACTGGCTCTAAATCCGCCGATATGCGCTCGGCGCTAGTGGATTATTTTCGTGATGAAGGCCGCATCATGATCGCTACCGAAGCCGGCGCGGAAGGCATCAACCTCCAATTTTGCTCGCTTGTTGTGAATTACGATCTGCCGTGGAATCCCCAGCGCATCGAGCAGCGCATCGGTCGTTGCCATCGTTACGGCCAGCAGCATGATGTTGTCGTTGTTAATTTCCTGAATCGCAAAAACGAGGCCGACCGCCGCGTTTTTGAGCTATTGTCTGAAAAATTCCAATTGTTTGAAGGCGTTTTCGGCGCGAGCGATGAAGTTCTTGGCGCTATTGAAAACGGCGTTGATCTAGAAAAGCGTATCAATGACATCTACCAGCGGTGCCGAAAGCACGAAGAAATTCAAACCGCATTTGACCAGCTTCAACGGGAGTTGAGTCTGGAAATTAACGACACGATCAAACAGACGCGCCGCAAGCTCCTGGAAAATTTTGACGATGAAGTGCGTGAAAAACTCAAGATACGCGAGGACGCCTCAAAGGCGTTTCTCAATCGGTTGGAACGTCGGCTCATTCAGCTTACCGCTCATGAATTAAGGGACCACGCCGAATTCATTGATGATTCCTCGTTCATTCTGGAATCCTCTCCCTTTCCTAACGAGAACGGCCGTATTCCCATAGGTGTCTACGAGCTTCCGCGTCGGTCCGGTGAGGCGCATCTTTACCGATTGAACCATCCTTTGGCTGAAGCAATCATTTCCAGGGCCAAAGGCCGCATTTTGCCGCCAGCCGAGATAACTTTGGATTATAGCAGCCACGATGGAAAAGTGACTTTGCTCAAGCCTTTGGTCGGGCAATCCGGCTGGCTATCCGTTTCAGTCTTTACATCAGAATCCCTTGAGCAGGCGGAGGATCATATAATTATAACGGCACGTACGGATAACGGAGAACCTATCGACGAAGAAGCCGCGCAACGCCTGCTAACGCTCTCGGGAACAGCGGGAACGGTGCTGTCGGGCGCTCCAAATCAGGACCTGAATCAGGCGGTTGAAAGACGGCGAGCCAAGATTGTCCAAAGCATAACGGAGCGAAATGGCAAATTCTTTGAAGCCGAAACCGAAAAATTGGAAGGTTGGGCAGATGACTTGAAACTTGGCCTGGAACGCGAAATCAAAGACATTGACCGTCAGATTAAAGAAGCACGCAGAGCAGCCTCGTCTGCGCTGACGCTCGAAGAGAAATTGGAAGGCCAGAAACAGGTAAAGGCCCTGGAAGCTCAGCGCAGCCAGAAACGGCGCTCCCTATTTGATGCACAAGATCAGGTCGACCGGCAACGCGGTGATTTAATCGCAAACATAGAGAAAAAGTTGAACCAAAAATCGACACTTTCAGAACTCTTCGTTATCCGTTGGACGCTTAGATAATGGACCCGTATGGACACACCGTCTCAAAAATTGGCAAAAAGGATTATTGATCGGTTGGTCTCAGAAAAGCTTCTGGATGCCGAATCCGGAAAAAAGCTTCTGCCTAAATTGGCCGCAGGGAATCTACGGCCCGAGGATTGGCGCCTGCCATTAGAAACGGTGGAAGAAAACCAGGCAAAACCATGAGCGCCGACGCCCTAAGCAAAATTACAATCGAGCACCTTCGCGGGTCGGTGGTTCCGTTCACGTTGCCGTTCGAGAAAGGCAAAAAGCTCTCGGTCATCTATGGCGAAAATGGTTGCGGAAAATCCACGATTTGCGATGCATTCGATTTTATCGGGAATGGCAAGGTCGGATCGTTAGAGAATCGAGGGCTCGGAAAAACAAATAGGTTTTGGCAATCCGTCGGAAAAAAGGCAAAGGACGTGTCAGTTGTTTTGGAAACTGTTTCAAATAATCCACCGAAAATAAACACGTGCACCGCGACAATCGGAACAAACGGCGTCTTGGCAAATCCTGAAGACTTGCGACCGAAGGTTGAAGTGCTACGGCGGACACAAATCCTCTCGTTGATCGAGGCGTTACCGGGAAAGCGTTATGCTGCCATCAGTCGCTTCATTGACGTTTCCGGCATTGAGGCGTCAGAAGCCGCGCTTCGCGACTTAATTCGCGACCTCAAAGGCAACCGCGAAATTGCAGTCGCTCGCGTTAGGGAAAACATTGATACCGTCCTTCACTTCTGGGAAACGGCGGGCAAGCAGGGCAAAGATCATCTTGTTTGGGCGGAGGCCGAATCGAAAAAGGAACCTGGCGCTTCCGCGGCGGAGATCAATGCCCTTACTGACTTGCAAAACGCTTTCAATCGCTTGATGGATTATCCCGCACAAATGACAGCTGTAGAGCAAGCGGTGCAAGGAGATCAAGCAACCGTAGCTGCGGCAAAAATCAAAGCCGAGGAATGCGCTAAAAACATCGCCATCGATGCCAGCGAAACGATCAACATTTTGGAAGCGGCAAGCGGCTACTTTCACAAACATCCCACACCTGCCACCTGTCCCCTATGCGAAAGCGCTGAAAAAGCAATTGGCCTTGCTGAAAGGATAAGAGCACGGTTGCAAAGTTTTTCAGCTCTTCAGTCCGCTTTGCAACAGCAAAAAACAGCAGACAATAAGCTTCAACGGACGTTGCAACAGTTGGATATCCTGAAAAATAGCGCAAAGCGGCATGTTCAGGAATTTGAAAGGGCAAAAGGAAAATACGACTGGTCAAAAGACATCGAGCTTCCGACTGAGCCAGCGCCCGAATCCATTTCCCAGCTTTCGGATTGGCTTAAAAAATTTGGGCATCTCCCCGCTCAATGGAAGAAGGTTGAAACTGCACGACACGACCGAAAGCAATTTTTAACCACGCTGAAGCTTGCGCTTAGAACGCTTCAAGATAATTCCAGAGAGCAAAAAGAGCTTGATGTTCTCCTGCCGCGACTCGAAAAGGCATTGGAAATTGTTGAAGAAGAACGCCGAAAATTTACGGACGAAGTTCTTTCGAGAATCGCGGACGAAGTCGGTCGCATATACGAATTGGTCCATCCCGGCGAGGGATTGAACAAAATCAGTCTGGAACTTGACCCGAACAAACGCGCTTCACTTGAGATATCCGCAGAATTTTGCGGGGAAACAGGCGCGCCACCGCAAGCGTATTTTAGTGATTCACACTTGGACACTCTGGGCCTCTGCGTGTTTCTCGCGTTGGCCGCATTGGACGGCCCAGAAAAGACTACGCTCGTCCTTGACGACATTTTGGCTAGCGTAGATGAGCCGCACGTCGAACGCCTTATTGAGATGCTCTACGCAGAAGCGATAAAATTTCGCCACTGTGTTATCACGACTCATTACCGCCCATGGAAAGAAAAGCTCCGCTGGGGCTGGCTAAAAACCGGCCAATGTCATTTTATCGAATTAACCAAGTGGACGGACAAGAACGGTCTTACACTGATTCGCAGCATTCCGGATGCGGAACGCCTCCGCCAGCTTTTAGCCGAAACGCCGCCGGACCCGCAACTGGTTTGCGCTAAAGCCGGAGTTATTCTTGAGGCGGCTTTAGACTTTATCACGCTGCTCTACGAGTGTTCCTGTCCGCGTCGCGCGAGCGGGCGTTATACACTCGGTGAACTTCTTCCGGGCATCAATAAAAAGCTAAGACAAGCATTGGAAGTTGAGTCGTTGGCCGGAAAAGATGCGGCCGGGAATCCCGTTTATAAAAAGAAGAGCTTGGCCCCAATCCTTGAGGAACTGGCGCGAATTGCACAGGTGAGAAATGTTTTCGGTTGCCACTTTAATGACCTCTCGTTCGATCTGCTTGACACAGACGCGATTGGCTTTGGGAAAGGCGTCCTGGAGCTGATTGATACGCTCGCTGATCCCGATGCCGGATGGCCTCGTAACCCAAAATCCGGTAAATACTGGTCCAATTCAGGAGAGACACGCCGACTTCATCCGCTTAAACAGCCAATATAATAAACAAATAAATCGATTTATGTCATCATTGTACCTAAACCGTCTTTCTGCAGACGAACGCACAAAACTGGTGAACGAACTTCACGAGAGACAATCGGGCCACTGTTTTATTTGCGGCAAAACTATTGACCTGAAACTCCACAAAGATGCCCTGGACATTGACCATGTCATCCCAACAAGCCAAAACGGGCCGGATAATCCGAGTAATTTTGCGTTAACTCACAATTCTTGCAATCGTGGCAAACAAGATAGCAATTTGCGTGTCGCCCGCATCCTCGCCAGGTTTGACCAGATCAATGAAGGTGTCTCCACTGAAAACCGGGCTGCTAATCTCGGGGATATTCTGAAAGCGTTTGCCAGCGGAAATTACCCGCTTTCCATAACCGCCGACGGCAACAACGTCAAATACACTCTATCGGAAATAGGCCGCAATGATGTCGTCACTTTGCCGCTTTACACCGACATTCTTTCCGGATTCCGGTTTTTCTTTGCTCAATTGCCGATTTCATATATCCACCACGACGGCAAACTGAATCCCCGTGCCATCGGCCCCAACATTAAGAAATTAATAAAGGAATTTTATTTGAAGCGGCCCCAGCTCCATGTCGCTCTCGGGTGGATCAACCTTAACGAAGCTGAAAAACCGAAGGTAAGAATTTTCGACGGCCAGCACAAGGCGGCCGCCCAGATTATGCTGAATACTACTGAACTTCCCGTTCGGATTTTTGTGAACCCGGACGTGGATGTGTTGCTGACCTCCAACACCAACGCCGGTACTACGTTAAGACAGGTGGCTTTTGATAAATCCGTTCAGCGTAACCTCGGCAGCGCTCTGTTGGCTGACCGCATGCAACGCTATCGAACCGAGTGCAATCTGGCGGCGGACAGTGAGGAGTTTTCGGAGCAGGACCTTCAACGACATTTCAAAGGCGAGAGCCGTGAAATGAAAAAGTTCATCCTTGATTGGGTACGAAGCTCAATTACGCACCATAAGGATAACAAGCTGCGGGATTTTATAGAATACGGGGGCCGTAGCAGTGAATTCCCCCTAAGCTATAGCACAATTGAGAAGACATTTTATTCATTCTTCATCGGGTCCGACCTCCTGGCGACTCGCTTCAACCACCGTGCCGAGGAGGGCCAAAATCCACGCCAACTGGAGATTGAACAGCTTGTGACGCTCATGAACGTCATCGCCGAAGAAATATTTATCGGCAAATACGATCCCAAGATCGGGACCAGCCGCATAGAGAACAAGATCATCAAGGGCGACGACGTTCCGGAGCCGCATCTGGCCGCATATCGCATGGCAAAAGAGGAAATAGCTCACAACTGGTTACGTTACGTAAAACAGGTGATCCAGATGGCTTTTGTCAACGCGGGAATTCCATTTGATGAAAACGCACCGCTCCAGAAAAGCATGCCCGCCAATGCCTGGAATAACGTCCGCAACTTCATCATCGCGCTTCGCGATCTGCCGGTGTGGGTTAATCGAGACCTGGCCAACACTGTTTTCGGCGGCAAGCACAACATTGATTTTTGGAAGCAAATTTTTGAGGAAGGTCACACAACGGACAATCAGAAGATTCTCGGCCAGCGATTGGACCTTATCAAAATGATTCAACCGCGGAACGGGAACTGATAAATCCAGCTCGGCATGATTTCAAAAAAACAAAAACTTGAGTTGACTTGGATCGGCAAGGTAAACCGGTCCCGATTGCAGCCGCATCTGAAGCTGCTTCGCGGCGGCTACGAGGAATCGCCGCCCGGTTCAGCCACCCACGTCCGAGTCGCGGCTCCCAAAGTCTGCGGCGAGCCGCGTTGCCGCTGCGTGAGTGTGCTCCTTGATTTTCATCCGCCCATTCCGGAGGGGGTTCTCTGCCTGGATCTCAACGAAAAGGGCCTCATCCCGTCGCCCGAACAGAAAAACGACCCGGAATTCCTCCAGCTCGACAAGCTCCTGCGGGCTGAATTGAACGATGCGGACTTTCAGCGGCTGCGGGACTGGTATTTCGCCGAAAAGCTGGATGTCATCGAGACCACCCCGGTTTCCGAAATCGAAATCACAGACCTGCCCAATGCGACCGGCGGGAGTATGGTTGGCTTCACCGAAGTTTTCCCCTGCGGTTTGTCCCTGAATTTTTCCCTGGACGACGAAGTCTGGGCCACAGACGAGCAGTACTGCGTGACACCGGAATGCGGATGTACGGACACGGTCCTCTCCTTTCTCAAGCTGAAGGATGCCGCGGGAAAAATCAGCCTTTCCATCAGCGACCCGCCGGCGCTGTACTACAACTACCGCTCGCAAACCGCCCGTCCGCTCGACGCTGGTCCAGTGGGCGCTCCCGGCGATGATCGCTTGCTGGCGGCCCTGAAAGGCGCGCATCCGATCCTTGATTTGCAACTGGAACGTCACCACCTGATTTTGCAGTCTCTTTACGCGCGAATGCGGCTTGCCCAAACCAAATCGCTCTTCAAGCCCCTGGTGGCTGCCGCATCGCGCAAGATCGGGCGCAACGAACCGTGCCCCTGCGGCAGCGGTAAAAAATTCAAGCATTGCTGCCTGAACCTGGGCGTCCAATAACCATCCGTCCGATGACCAAAAAACAAAAACTCGAGCTGACCTGGATTGGCAAGGAGAACCGGCCGCGGCTGGAGCCGCGCATCTTGCTGGAAGACCCGGAAAAGTCCTATCACGCCAAACACCGTGTCACGGAAAGTGACATTTTCGACAACCGGCTCATCTTTGGCGACAATTTGCTTGCCCTTAAAGCGTTGGAGCAGGAATTCACCGGCAAGATCAAGTGCATCTTCATCGACCCGCCTTATAACACTGGTAGTGCATTCAGCCATTACGATGACGGCGTAGAGCATTCGATTTGGCTTTCGCTGATGCGGGACAGGTTGGAGTTACTTCGGAAGATGCTGTCAGAGGATGGAGCGATCTGGATTACCATTGATGACAACGAATGCCACTATCTGAAGATTCTTTGTGACGAAGTTTTCGGACGCCAAAACTTTGTCGCCAACGTAATTTGGGAAAAGAAATCTTCCTCGCAGTCAAATGCAACGTGGTTATCCGATTCTCACGACCATGTTCTGCTATTCGCGAAGAACAAGGAAATCTGGCGACCGGCAAAACTCGCCCGAACAAGTGAGCAGAACGCAATCTACAAACATTCTGATCAGTATGATGGCATAGACACGAACGGCAAAAAATATGGACGCGGGCCGTGGTTCCCAGGTGATTTTACGATCAGTCTTACGACGGGCCAACGGGGGAAACAGTTCGCTAAAACAGGAGTGTCCGCAAATTTGTACCCAATCACGACTCCATCAGGGCGCGAAACAATGCCAGCAAAAGGCAGATGTTGGGCCTACACAAAAGATTCATTTGAGCGTCTGAAGGCCGACAACAGAGTCTATTTCGGAAAAGGCGGCAGTAGCAAGCCGACCATCAAAAGATTTTTGTCTGAAATTGAAGACCAGGGCGTCGTTTGCCCTACCGTTTGGCATTATTCAGAGGTAGGTGAAAATCGAATTGCAGCGGTCGAGGTCAAGGCTTTCAACGAAGCCGATCCTTTTTCGGCTCCAAAGCCTGAATTGCTCCTTAAAAGAATATTGGAACTTTCTACTAATCCACTTGATTGGGTTCTCGACTCATTTGCCGGTTCAGGCACAACCGGCGCTGTCGCACACAAAATGGGCCGGCGCTGGATCATGGTTGAATTGGGCGAGCATTGTCACACGCACATCATTCCACGTTTACAGAAAGTGATTGATGGCGCAGACCCCGGCGGCGTCACCGAAGCTGTCGGCTGGAAAGGCGGCGGCGGTTTCCGCTATTACCGGCTCGCGCCTTCCTTGCTCGAAAAAGACAAATGGGGCAATTGGGTCATCAGCAGGGACTTCAACGCTGCAATGCTCGCCGAAGCCGTCTGCAAACTGGAAGGTTTCACGTATGCGCCGAGCGACACGGTTTATTGGCAGCATGGCCATTCCACCGAGCGTGATTTCATTTACGTCACGACTCAGAATCTGGGTCCGGACCAGCTCAGCCAATTGAGCGACGAAGTCGGACCGGATCGGACGTTGCTCGTTCTCTGCGCGGCGTTTCGGGCAGGCACAAAAGATGTGGGCGAGCGATATCCAAATCTGACCGTGAAAAAAATCCCGAAGCAGGTTCTCTCCCGTTGCGAGTGGGGGCATGACGATTACAGCCTCAAAGTGGAGAACCTGCCGAAAGCCCCACCACCGGTGGACAAGCGCGGGCAGATGGGACTGATTTAAAAAAAGAGAATAAACGCGTGCCGAAAGATATTCCAGAATCCACCAAAGTCGCGCTCTACCAAAGTGCCGACGGAAAGGTCACGGTGGACGTGCGCTTCGAGCGTGAGACTTTCTGGCTGACGCAGAAGTCGCTGGCGGGGCTGTTTGACGTTAAGGTGCCGGCAATTAACAAGCACCTGAAAAATATCTACGCAAGCGGCGAACTCACACCGGAAGGAACTATTTCCAAAATGGAAACAGTTCAAACGGAGGGCAAGCGGGCCGTGGTGCGAACCGTGGATTACTATAACCTGGACGCGGCAATTGCGGTGGGTTACCGCGTTAATTCGGCCAAGGCCACGCATTTCCGTATTTGGGCCAAGAACACATTGCGTGAGGTGATGACGATGAAGGACTGGCTGGCACAGGTAAAACGCTTTCTGGATTTCAACGAACAACAGGCCCTGACTCATGCCGGGAAAATCTCGCGCGAAATGGCCGTCGCCCGGGCGCATGAAGAGTTCGAAAAATTCCGCGTGAAACAAGATCAGGATTATTTCTCGGACTTCGACGAAAAATTTGAGCGTTACTTGAAAGGAGGGAATGAAAAATGAAACCGCAAGTCAACTCTGTCGCCGGACGCCTCAGCCTGCGCCCGCCACAACGCCGATCACTCGAAATTCTCGACCGAATTACGGAAATCGCGCCGCCCGGCAAAATCGAGGATCTGAAGACTGCGCTCGATGTTATTCGAAGCGAATTTCCCACGGTCACGGATTTTGAGCGCGAATTTGTATCTTTATGTTTTGCCCTCGCAACTGGCGTCGGCAAAACGCGGCTCATGGGCGCGTTCATCACGTATCTTCACCAGGCGCACGGCATCAACAATTTCTTTGTCCTCGCTCCAAACCTGACGATCTACAACAAGCTCATCACGGATTTCACTCCTAATACGCCGAAATACGTTTTCAAAGGCATCGCCGAGTTCGCCACGGATGCGCCGGAAATTATCACCGGAGACAACTACGAAGCGAAAGCTGGCACGTTGTTTGACCAGGTGCTCCGCTGCAAAATCAATATTTTTAACGTTGCGAAAATCGCTGCCGAAGTTCGTGGCGGCAAGTCTCCTCGCATCAAGCGGCTGTCAGAATACATTGGCGAAAGCTATTTCGAGTATTTGGCCGGGTTGCCCGACCTTGTGCTTATCATGGACGAATCGCACCGTTATCGCGCCACCGCCGGCGTGCGCGCTATCAATGAATTGAAACCCATTCTCGGCCTGGAACTCACCGCCACGCCTCTAGTGGAAACGTCCAAAGGGACACTGCCGTTCAAGAACGTGATCTTCGATTATCCGCTCGGAAAGGCAATGGCCGATGGATTTGTGAAAGAGCCGGCGGTCGTAACGCGCAAAAATTTCAATTCGGCAGGCATGACGCAAGAGGCCATCGAACAGATGAAACTCGAGGACGGCATTCGCTTGCACGAAAGCCTCAAGGTGGAACTTGAAACATACGCTCGCGAATCTGGCAATTCAATTGTGAAGCCGTTCGTGCTCGTCATAGCCCGCGACATTACGCACGCGAAGCAGTTGATGGATGTGATTCAATCCGATTCGTTTTTCGGGGGGCGATACAAAACGAAGGTCATCCAGGTAGATTCGAGCAAGAGCGGCGCGGAGGAAGACGAAATGGTCGAACGCCTGTTGAAAGTCGAGCACACCGGGGAGCCAACGGAAATCGTTATCCACGTCAATATGCTTAAAGAAGGCTGGGACGTTACGAATCTTTATACGATCGTCCCGCTCCGCGCGGCGAATGCGCGGGTCCTGATTGAACAGTCCATCGGGCGTGGATTGCGTCTGCCTTACGGTAAGCGCGCTGGCGTGAACACGGTGGACCGGCTGAATATCGTAGCACATGATCGCTTTCAGGAAATTGTGGACGAGGCGAAGAAACCCGATTCGACGATTCGATTGCAGCAGATCGTCTTGGAGCCCGGGGAAATTGGTGAAAAAATCGTAACAGTAGTTTCACAGCCGCAACTGGCGAACAAACTTGGCTTGCAACCCGGGCAAATGACAGCCAGCACTCTTATTCCAAAAACTGCCGAACCGCCGATGTTCGCAACGCCGGAAGAACAACGAGTCGCGCAAATCACCTATGACGTAATTCGAAATCTGGAAAACAAGCCCCAAACACTGCCAAGCGCCTCCTATCTGTCCAGGCCGGAAATGCAGGAAATGGTTTTGAGTGAAGTTAAGGCGCGATATCGGCCGTCGCAGTTGGAAATAGAGGGTGTGACGAAGAAGCCGGATTTTGCCGCCATTGTCGCGAAGACCGCCGGCGAGGTAATTCAACAAACGATTGATATTCCACGCATTCTTGTCGTGCCCACTGGGGAAGTGCAATCGGGCTTTAATCCGTTCACGCTCAATCTCGGCGCTTTGAATTATCCGCCTGTATCGGAAGAACTTTGGGCCAAGCATCTGCGCACGGATCAGGTGGACGTAATCGCAATGGGGAAAGGCGGCATTGAAGAACCGCGTCCTGAAGATTACATCGTGAGCGGCCTGGTGGACTTCGATGACGTTTCCTACGATGCTCATGCAGATTTGCTGTACGATTTGGCAGGACAAGTTGTAAAACATTTCAGCGGCTATCTGCCCGACGAACATGAGGTTCGAAAAGTACTCCGCTGTTACCAGCGCGACATCGCCCGATTCGTTTATGCGCAGATGCGGGAGCATTATTGGGAAAAGGCAACGGGCTACGAAGTCAAAGTCAGCAAAGGCTTCTGCGAATTGAAACAAAGCGCCTACACCGCGTCTGCATCCGAACCCATTCTCGATTACCGGCAGCCGCCTGCCGACAAGAGCAACATGGCAAAATATCTTTTTGGCGGATTTAAACGGTGCCTCTATCCCGTCCAGAAATTCAATTCGGATTCAGAACGGAAGCTGTCTGTGATTTTGGAACGTGAATCGTCCAAATGGTTCAGGCCGGCCAGGGGGCAGTTTCAGATTTATTACAAGCTCGGCCCGGACCATCTTGAATATCAGCCCGATTTTGTTGCGGAGTCAGACGGGGTCATTTACATGCTCGAGCCGAAGGCGCGGGATGACATCAGTAATGCAGAAATCATCGCTAAAAAAGAAGCAGCGGTCAAATGGTGCAAGCATGCCAGCGATCACGCTACTACTTACGGCGGCAAGCAGTGGAAATACCTGCTAATTCCACACGACCTGGTTTCTGAGAACATGACATTAAAAGGTTTGGCTGACTTCGTGAGCCAGCCGGCATAAAGAACCGCTTGTTACGCTTTAACACATTATGTGTCAACACTTTAAGTGTGTCTGTTACTGGTTTGTTACCGGTTTGTTACCAGTTAAGTCGTTGACACTCAACATTGTTACGCATGTTACGACTTTTCAGAGCACACCTGCCATCCACTGTGGACTTTGCCCAACAATCCATTAATCCATCAATCCAGTCCGGAGTCATGTTGCCACCGTGTTGCCACTTTGTAGCCGGTTTTGTTGCCAGTTTTCCCTATTTAAATCGTTGGTAATCAGTAATGTTGCCAGTGTTGCCAGTTTACAGACTTCACATATGACAATCTGTAGGTGGGCACCAGGGAATCATTCTCATCCTCATCGTCATCCTCGAAACGGGGACGGTGGAATCATTCTGCCTAAAACCCTTCGCGTGGATCGGGCATTTCGCGGTCAAAAGATGGAAACTTCGGAGGGGTAAAAAACACGTCGAAGTTTCCTCCTGCCCGGTTTTCGAGGTTTCCTTCGGCATTCAAATTTGCCAATAAAAGCGCAGTTTTTAATTCTGGAAACATTTTGGTTTCCATTTTCGTTTCCCGAAGTTTCCAGTTTCCACCCTACAGATGCAAAATTGGAAACTTCGACCCGTGGCAGCGCCACTGGCGACCTTTAACCACGAAATACACGAAAGACCCTGCTTCGCCAGGCTACGCAGGGCAGGCCACGAAAGTTTTTAGACGGGATTTACAGGATGGAATTTTTCCCGGAACTTTATCCTGTCCATCTTGTTCATCCTGTCTTAACGGTCTGCCGAGACGCCGGTTTCCTCAAAATCCTCAAATTCCCTATAAAAGCGCAATTTCCCGCCTCGTTTCCCATCTGCATTCCCTATGGCCAAAAAATGTGCGCACCGTAGGGTAGGCGTCTCGCCGCAAGGCACGCGCCTTCGGCGCGCGCGAGTTCCCATCTGGCATTCGATGTTCGGCGTTCGATGTTCGATGTTCGATGTTTCCCACCGCCTTACGCCGCCGCCGCCCGTGGCAGTTCCTCGATTTGCGCCTTTTGTTCGCGGATGATCTCGAACAGGAACCATGTCCGGCGCTCGGTTTGGTCGATCCAGACTTCAATCAAACTCGCCGTGGCTACGTCGTTGTGGCGGTCGCAGAGTTCGTGTACTTCGCGCATGGAAACGGTGAGATGTTGATTATCAGCGCAGAGTTCGGCCAGCATCTGGAGGGGCGGGACAATTTCGTCGTTGTTGTCCTTCAATCGTTGATGTTTTGCGATGTCGCTGATGGAGTGGAGGGTGGTGCCTCCCAGTTTTCTTGCTCGCTCGGCAATATCATCGGTCATCTCGAATATTTGCTCGGAATGCTTGTCCAGGAGCAAATGATAATCGCGAAAGTGGCGCCCGGTCATGTGCCAATGGAAATTTTTGGTTTTGACGTACAGTGCAAACACGTCCGCTAGCAGCGGACGGAGCGCGGTCGATATTTCAGCGACAGCGTTGTCGGGCAAATCGCTGATGCTGATGCCGTTTGGATTTTTTTTCATTGTCTTATCTCCTTTTGGTTTGGACATGTCATTCGATTTCATAGTTGTTTTGTAGCTTTTCCTCTTCTCCTTTGGTGAACTGGAAACGTTTCGTTGAGAATATGCATCACTTTCGACTATGCGCAAAGGCGATTTTTGTGACAGCAAGACCATAGCCCGTAGCGCAGGTTTCCCAACCTGCCGTGCCGCCGATTTCCCAATCGGCGCGGTATGCCGGCGGTTAGAACACGCAGGTTGGGAAACCTACGGCACGGCAGACTGGGAAGTCTGCGCTACGTGGTCATTTTAATTTTGAATTAATGTTCCGTTAATCTTCTTTGACGAAATTGTGATTGTTAGCGTTATCAGCGGGTGGTTTGCTCTGGTAAAACAAGGGGGATTTGCCGGTTGGAATGCATTCAGAGAGAATCGTCATCCCATTGGAATGATCCCTTGAATGTGTGTTTTCTGAAATAGCGCGGGAATTTAATTAGCCGGTTTAAATGAGAGAGAGTTGAGAGTTGAGCATGAAAGTAAATCATTCCTTGTCCGTGAATCCGGCCCATATTCGGTGGACGCATTTCGCGTGCGTTCTTGCCGGTGTTTTTCTTGCCACATTGATACGTTTCCCAATCCAGCCTGCCATCCAGGATGCCAGTCCGTTTTTCTTTTACTTTCCGGTGGTTGTCGCGGTCGCGATATTTTTGGGATGGCGTTTTGGATTGCTCGCAACGGCGTTGTCCGTTTTTCCCGCGGACTATTTTTGGATGGTGCCCTATCGGACGTTCTCGGTGGACGGCGGGCAGGCCCTTCATATTATCGGCTTTTCATTTGCCGGTTTGTCGGTTTCGTGGCTGAGCGAAGCGGCGCGGAAACGGAAGCATCTCGAGGAGCATTTGCGCGCGGCCCTCGCCAACATGGGGGACGCCATTATCACGACCGATTGCCGCGGACGAATTGTGTATCTGAATACGGTGGCGCGGATGCTCACCGAAATGCACGGGTCCGAGGGCGTGGGCTGCGCCTTTGGCACAGTCCTGGATTTGTTCGCTGAAAGCGGCGCGCATTCCCTGAACGGAACATTCCAGGTGGCCTTAAGCAGCGACGATATCGAAAGTCTCCCGCGTCGCGTCATTATTAGCAGCAAATCGGGCAAACGCTATCGGGTGGAGCAAAAGACATCGCGGATTCTGGACGTAAAAGGTGAAAAGCTCGGGATGGCGATTTTGTTCCACAGCCTGGAGCGCGATGATGAAGTATCATCCGCTCCGGTTCCGGCTGTCCCGGCCGTGACGGTAGAGCCCATTGTAAGAAACGACGATCCGCCGGCTGTGACTTCGAATCTTCCGCGAATTGCCATGGTGTCCATTCATGGCTACGTGGCGGCGCACCCGCGCCTGGGCGATGCGGACACGGGCGGACAAGTCGTTTATGTTTTGGAATTATCAAAGAAGCTGGCGCAATTGGGTTACGAGGTGGACATCTGGACCCGGCAATTCGAAAGCCAGGCGCAAATGGAACCGGTAAGCCCGCAGGTTCGGATCATTCGCATGCCGTGCGGCGGCATCAATTTTATTCCGAAAGAGTTTCTGTGCGAGCACCTGCGGGAGTGGAAGGACAATGCGCTTCGATTTATCAACGAGCAAGGGTTTAAGTACGAGTTTATCAACAGCCATTACTGGGACGGCGGCCTGGCGGCGGACCAGTTGAGCCGCGCGCTGAGCGTGCCGCACATCCATACACCACATTCTTTAGGCATCTGGAAACGCCGGCAATCGGAAGCAAGCAGCGCCGTGGAAGCAGCCCGGCTGGACGAAGAGTTTAATTTTACCAAACGCATCGGGTCCGAACGGTTGCTTTACGTCGCGGCGGACGTGATCGTGGCGACAAGCCCGGAACAGCAGGGGATTTTAGTGTGCGACTATAACGTTCAGGCTGAAAAATGTCGCATGATACCGCCCGGTTATGATGACACGCGGTTTTTCCCGGTAAGCGATGCAACGCGTGACGCCATCCGAAAGCGGCTCGGGTTTCGCACGCCCGTGGTCCAGGCCATTGGGCGGCTTGCAGACAACAAAGGCTATGAATTGCTCATCAAGGCTTTCGCCGTGGTGGCGCAACGAATGCCCGAGGCCACGCTGCACCTAGCGGTTGGCGGCAAAACCCTGACGCCGCAGGAGACGGCGATTTTTGTCCGTTTGCGTACGCTGACCAGCGAGTTGGACCTGACCCGGAAAGTGATTTTTGGGAGTTTTATTCCGGACGATCAATTGGCCGATTACTATCGCGCGGCCGACGTATTCGTGCTATCCAGCCGATACGAACCTTTCGGGATGACGGCGATTGAAGCGATGGCCTGCGGCACGCCCACGGTGTTGACTGTTCACGGCGGCCTGTATCACGCGGTGACCTTTGGACAGCACGGCCTCTATGCTGATCCCTGTGACCCGGAGGACCTCGGCATCACGATTCTCAAGGCGCTCAAAGACGCGCGTGTGCGCTCACAATTGTCCACCATGGGAGCGGAAAAGGCGCGCAGTTTATTTACCTGGAGCGGGGTCGCGCAGCAATTTCTCTCGTTGATACCGGGTAAAAAGACCAAGTGATCCCGATTAAACTTTTTAGCGCGGACCTGGACGGCACATTGTTGGGAACCCGCGAGTCCACGCAACGTTTTACGGAGAGCTGGAATAAGCTGCCGCCGGGAGAACGGCCGCTGTTGTGTTACAATTCGGGCCGGCTGGTTGCCGACATTTTAAAGGTCGCCGCCGATGAGCGGTTGCCGCAGCCGGATTTTGTGATCGGCGGGGTCGGCACACAATTGTATGACGGCCGGACCCATCAACCGATAACGGAGTTTGACGGCCAATTTGAATCGGGCTGGAACCTCGCAAAGGTGGAACAAATTCTGGCCGCCGTTCCCGGTGTGAGGCGTCAGCCGCCCGAATTCTTGCATCCCTACAAATCCAGTTGGTATCTCCCTCATGCGTCACGCGAAATGGTGGATGATATCCGGCGCCGGCTGGCGGATGCCGGGCTGAATGTCACGCTGATTTATTCCAGCGGGCGGGATTTGGACGCGCTCCCGGCCCACACGAGCAAAGGCGACGCCCTGAAATGGCTGTGCAAACGGATACGGATTTCTCTGAAAAACGTTTTGGTGGCTGGCGACACCGGCAATGACAGCAGCATGTTTCTCTTGCCTGGGGTCCAGGGAATCGTCGTGGAAAACGCCCAGCCGGAGCTGCATGAAGCCGTGGTTCATTTGCCCACCTACAGCGCCACGCGCGCGTTTGCCGACGGTGTGCTGCAGGGGCTGGCTTTTTTCAAAGTAATTCCTGAAGCGCCGCCGCTGGACCGCGTGATCGTGCCCGCCGTGGAACTGGACCCGGCATTGCGCCGGTTGTTCAGCCAGGATGCTCTTAAATCGCTGGCGCAGGGGGATCGCGATTTGATAGCGGAAGGCTATCGGCGCGCGCTCATCGCTTTGCGAAAGAACATCACGCCATCCGGATTTTCCGCGTGTTCGCCCGCGGACAATGAAGTTGTGGGAATCGATGCCAATTATCATTCGATATGGGCGCGGGATGGTTCCATCACGATTGTGGACACCATCGATTTGCCGGACCCCGATGTGCGCGTGGCGCAGGTGTCCACATTGCGCACGCTCCTGGGTCATCTGGGACCCAGCGGACAAATTCCGGCGAACGTCAGCCTTGATACGGGCGAGCCCGACTATAGCGGGGTCGGCGGCATTTGCGCGATTGACGGCGGTTTTTGGACCGTCCTGGCGTTTTATTACTACGTTCGCAAACACGAAGACTGGAGCCTGCTGGCGGAATTTGCGGGACCGTTAAAACGGCTGATGGACTGGCTGCTGGGACTGGACAGCAATAACGATGGACTTTTGGAAATTCCCGAAGCCGGCGATTGGACTGATTTGTTCGGCCGGAGCTATCACGTTCTTTACGATCAGGTGTTGTGGTACCGGACCGCTGTTGCCTATGGACGGCTTTTGGAATTTCAGAAAAAATTCGATGAAGCTTCGGCGTGGTTGCGGCGGGCGCAGAGCGTTCGGAATAAAATTCTGGCGTCCTTCTGGCCATCCACGAAAACCCGCGATCCGTCTGCGCGGATGAGTTTTGCCGACCAGCAATTCGCCGTGGGCGATGCGAGCTATTTGCTCGCCGAAATCACGCCGTTTGCTTTCAACTGGCGTTGCGACGTTCTGGGAAACATTCAGGCGTTTATCGGAAACGTGTTGGATGTGGATCGCGCGCGCACGGCCTTCCGGTTTATGTGGGGCGTGGGTGTCAATGAACCCTACCCGGTGGCGAACCTGTATCCGGCGGTCCAGGCGGGCGACCCGGACTGGCGCCCTTATTACACGGTCAATCTTCTGAATTTGCCCGGGCATTATCATAATGGCGGCATTTGGCCGTTTATCGGCGGCATGTGGGTGTGTTTCATTCATCGCCTGGGATTGCGCGATGTGGCCTGCCGGGAATTACTGAAACTGGCCCACGCAAATCGCCTTGGAAAAAATCAGGAATGGGAATTCAACGAATGGCTTCATAGCCGGACCGGGCGGCCCATGGGCAAAGCATTTCAGGCCTGGTCGGCGGCATCGTACATCAACGCGTGCCATGAATTGCAAATTAGTCCTGAAAATCTCGCGCGGGGAGAGTAGGATCAAACAATTGATGGATTGGTTTTGTCCGGCGCCAAGGACGAGTTCCAGATCCTGGTAACCGCCGTGAGGCGGAACGAAGCCTTTCGTGGAGGGTCGCAGGGCCGCCTGACTTGCGTCACTTGCGTCCTTTGTGTCCCTTCCTTGTTTGCGCATTCGAATTTTTTAACGCTTCAACGCCTTTCCCTGCCCTTCGGCCTTTGTCTCCGCCTGCATTTTGTCCAGTTCGTCGCGCAATTCGTCTTTGGTTTTTTTGTCCATCCGGTCGATGAACAAAATGCCGTTCAAATGATCCACTTCGTGTTGCACGGCCCGTGCCAGCAATCCGCCGGCCCGAAATTCGACCGGCTTGAACTCGGCGTCCAGCGCCTTGACCTCCACGAATTCAGGACGCGGTATTTCGCCGAAGATTTCGGGAAAGCTAAGGCAGCCTTCGGCGGCTTTGACGGTTTCGCCGTAGGGTTTGATTTCGGGGTTAATCAGCACCAGCGGCATCAGGACGTTCGGATCGGCGGGTTTGCCGTCCAATTCGAGGGTCGACGGACGGTCCTTGGCGTCGCGCACGTCAATCACGGTCAGTTGGAGCGCCTTGCCGATCTGTTGCGCGGCCAGTCCGACTCCATGCCGCTCGTTCATGGTTTCGAACATGTCCTCAATCAATTGCTTGATTTCGGGCGTGATTTTGGTGATTTGCCCGCCCTTTTGCCGCAATATCGGGCTGCCGTATTTGACCACTTCCAGTATCATGTCTTAGCTTCGTGAAACTCCAAGTACTTGCAATATACGCTCCAATTCCGCATCGCTGAAAAACGAAATTTCCAGGGAGCCTTTCCCCTGAGCATAGTTCAACCTCACTTTGGTGGCGAACATTTCCCGTAATTGAGATTCCAAATCCGTCAGGTGTGGATCGCCGGCGGGAGGGGCGACGGTCGCGCGGGTTGCGGGTTCCTTTTCGCGCCGCAACAGCAGCTTGGAAATCAGTCCCTCGGTTTGCCGGACATTTAATGATTCCTGCACGACGCGTTGCGCCGCGAGCGTTTGGCTCTTTTCGTCGAGGAGGCCCAGAATCACCTTGGCGTGGCCCATGGACAATTGTCCCTGGCGGATAAAGTCCTGGACGGGTTGGGGCAATTTCAGGAGTCGCAGGGCATTGGCCACGGCGGCACGGCTCTTGCCCACCCGGGCGGAAATCTCCTCCTGCGTCAGTTCAAATTGGTTGGACAATTGCGAATAGCCGAGCGCTTCTTCAATTGGATTGAGATTCTCGCGCTGGAGATTTTCGATCAACGCCAGTTCCAAAACCGTCCGGTCATCGGCGTCGCGCGCAATCACCGGGACCTCGGGCAGTTTCAGAAGCTGCGCGGCGCGCCAGCGGCGTTCGCCGGCGATTAATTCGAACATGTCGCCACGCGGACGGACAATCAGCGGCTGCACGATGCCTTGCTCGCGGATGGAATCGGCCAGCTCGCGCAGTGATTCATCCGAGAACTGTTTGCGGGGCTGGAGCGCCGAGGGGCGGATTTTGTCCAGCGGCACCTTTTGCACGCGCTCGCGTGAATCGACGACTGCGGGGGCAGGCGCGGGTTGAATGGGGGGCGGCGCAGGCGCAGGCGGAGTCAGAGGGCCTCCGAGCAGCGCGCCGAGACCGCGTCCCAATGCGGATTTCGACATGAGCCGGAGACTATCAATTAAAAAGGAAAAAGGAAAAAGGAAAAAGTTTTCGGTTTAGGGAATAGAATAGGACGGATAGGACATATAGGTTTGGTGTACACGTTTTAGCGTGCTTCCGAGCGCCTTGAAGACTGGAGGGCGAACCCGGAACACCCTAAAGGGTGGACACCAAACCATATTAGGGCATTACCGCTTTTAGTTTTCACCAGGCGCAAAACATCTTATCTTCCCTTCGTGTCAAATCTCATCGCCATTGTGGGGCGGCCCAATGTGGGCAAGTCCGCGCTGTTTAATCGCATTGCGGGCAAGCGGATTGCGATCGTACACGATCAGCCGGGTGTGACACGTGATCGCGTGACGGCGGAGGTGGAATGGGGAGGCAAGCCATTTACGCTTGTGGATACCGGGGGTATTGGCTTGTTGCGGGGCGAAAAGGCGGACGACGTGATTGTGCGCGCGGCATTGGAACAGGTCGAAATAGCGATCGAATCGGCGGCATGCATCATCCTGGTTGTGAATGTGCAAGAGGGTGTCGTGCCGTTGGACCAGGAAGTGGCCGCGAAATTGCATCGGAGCCGAAAGCCGGTTTTAGTGGCGGTCAATAAGGTGGACACGGAACGGGCGGAAAAGGGCGCGTTTGAATTTTCTGAGCTTGGTTTTGAGAAAATTTTTCCAGTTACTGCAATTCATGGGGAGGGGATTAAGGAATTGATGGAAGCGGCGACGGGGCTGTTGAATGCCGAATGCGGACCGGTTTGCACCGGGGCCACCGGGAATGCGGAATTGCTGCCGGAAGCGGAAGGGGAACCGAAGGCGAGCGGTGGCAATGATACCGGTGAACTTTCAACGGCGCCGCTGAAACTGGCCATTGTTGGGCGGCCGAATGTGGGGAAGTCGTCCATTATTAATGCGCTTACGAAGTCTTCGCGCGTGATTGTTTCGCCGATACCGGGGACGACTCGGGATGCGGTGGATGTTCCGTTTGAGGTGGTGAGTGACGGCGTGCGGCAGCGATACGTGTTGATTGACACGGCAGGAATTCGCAAAACGCGCCGGATTGACGATTCGATTGAATTTTTCAGCGTGTTGCGTTCGGAGGATTCGATTGCGCGCAGTGACATCGTTGTGTTTGTTTTGGATGCCGAGTCTGGAATTGCCGAGCAGGACAAAAAAATTGCCGATCGCATTGTCGAAAACCGGAAGGCGTGCATCGTGGTGGTCAATAAATGGGACCTGTTTGAAGAGCAAGTGCGCAAGGCGCGGCAGGAAGAAATCGCGCGGCGTGAGAAGAAACAGCGGCGCGAAGGGCAGGGCGATGACATGAGCACGCTCGCGGAGTTTGGCGCCTGGGTGCAGGAAAAACTATTTTTTCTCGATTACGCGCCGGTGATTTTTACGTCCGCAAAATCGGGCTTCCACCTGGACCGGTTGCTGGAAGCGGTTCGCTATGTGGCGTCGCAGTTGCAGCAAAAAATCCCTACCGCGATTCTGAACCGGACGTTGCACGACGCGGTGGAACGGCGGCAACCGGTGAGCGCGGCTGGGCATCGGTTGAAATTCTTTTATGCAACCCAGGTCCGCCAGGCGCCGCCGACATTTTTGTTGTTTGTGAACCGGGACGAATTGTTTTCGGAACCGTACAAAAAATATCTTGCCGGGGAGCTGCGCAAAGCCTTTGGGTACGAGGGCTGTCCGATTGTGCTGGCGCCGAAGGCAAGGCCGAAGACAGTGGAACCGGTGCGTCGCCAATTTAAAGGGAAACCGCCTTCGCCAAGGCTGCGGAGGCCGCGAAGGGAAGCCGCCTTCGTCAGGGCTACGGGGGGCCAGGAGAGGAAAAAGAAGGCGTTGAAACGTTGAATTGTTAAAACGTTGAAACGGGGTTGTTATCTGCAGATTGCGCCAATATTCGCAGATTAGATAATGAGGAAAGCAAGAAAACTGGAATGAGCCCCGTGCTGGCCGCTTCAACGCTTCAACATTTCAACGCTTCAACGACCAAATCGTTATTCACCACCGGGGAATAAGTGTGATTTTTGTAATAATTGCGCGGAAATTCTGATGGTTGGGGTTGGGAATATCCTTTTTGTAACTTTTTTGAAAATTTTTCTTGAAAGCACAAGCTGTAGTGGTATGATGGATTTTGTTCCCCAACTAATTGGGGAGTGAAAACATGTCAGTTTGGGTGAGGATTTCATTAAAAATGAATAATTCTGTCTGCCGGCTAACCGCTTGAACCGCTGGACATCAACGCCTAAAGTTAACAATGGAGTAAACTATGATTGACGCACGTGAGGAAGTTTCGCCTTTAGTTTCAACCACCAGCCGTCGCCGTCCGGCGACCGTTTCGGGCAGCCGGGGGAAGAAAAGCAAGGGAGGCAAAAAGCAATTGCGCATCGAACGCGTGTTTAGCGACGCGCGGGTGAAACCGTTTGACCAGATGGAATGGGACCGGCGCACGGCCGAAATCACAGATGACGCCGGCAAGGTCATTTTCAAACAGGAAAATGTGGAAATGCCCAAATCGTGGTCCGTGCTGGCCACCAAGGTGGTTGTTTCAAAATATTTCTACGGCGAACAAAACACGTCCGAGCGCGAAACCTCCGTGCGCCAGCTCATTCACCGCATTGCGCGGACGATAACCGACTGGGGCATTGCCGATGGTTATTTCAGCAAGGCGGACGGCGAAGTTTTCTACGATGAATTGACGTGGCTGTGCCTGAATCAATACGGCGCTTTCAATTCGCCGGTATGGTTCAATGTCGGGCTGTATCATCAATACGGCATCGGAAAAGCGTCCGGCAAAGGCAATTGGTTTTATAACCGCCAGACCCACGTTGCTGAACGCGCCGAGACGCAGTACGAATATCCGCAGTGCAGCGCGTGTTTTATCCAGAGCGTTGATGACAACATGGAAGACATCATGCGCCTGGCGTCGAGCGAAGCGATGCTGTTCAAGTTCGGTTCCGGCACGGGCACCGATTTGTCGCCGTTGCGTTCGAGCAAGGAGAAATTGAGCGGCGGCGGGCGTCCGAGCGGTCCGATGAGCTTCCTGAAGGTTTATGACCAGGTGGCGAACGTCGTGAAGTCCGGCGGCAAAACGCGACGCGCGGCGAAAATGAACACGCTGCGCGATTGGCATGGCGATATTGAGGACTTTATTGACGCCAAGCAGCGCGAAGAAAAGAAGGCCTGGGCGCTCATCGAGCAGGGCTATGACGGCTCCTATAATGGCGACGCCTACGGCAGCGTCATGTATCAAAACGAAAATCTTTCCGTGCGGGTCAGCGATGAGTTCATGAATGCGGCGATGGCGGGCAAAGAGTGGTGGACGCGCGCAGTGACGACCGGCAAGCCGATTGAAAAGAAGGACGCGGCGAAATTGCTGATGAAAGTCGCGGAAGGCACCTGGATTTGCGGCGATCCGGGAATGCAATATGACGGCGCCATTCAAAAATGGCATACGTGCAAGAGCACGGAGCCGATTCATTCCACCAATCCGTGCAGCGAATATGTATTCATCAACAACACGGCGTGCAATCTGGCTTCGTTGAACCTGATGAAATTCAAGCGCGAGGATGGAAAATTCGACATCGAGCGCTTCAAGGCCGCCGTGCGCATCTACATTACCGCGCAGGAAATTCTCGTGGACAACGCCAGCTATCCGACCAAGGACATTGCCGAGAATTCCCACATCTTTCGCACGCTGGGACTGGGCTACGCGAACCTGGGTTCGCTCATTATGAGTTACGGACTGTCCTACAACAGCGACGAAGGCCGCGCGCTGGCCGGCGCGATTACGTCCATCATGACCGGCCACGCTTACGAGCAAAGCGCGGAGATCGCGGCAAACATAGGCGCTTTTCCGGGTTATCGGGATGCCCGCTGCGCACATGTGTGCCGCCCGCCTGCCCAGGACAATATGGACTCCACGCTTGGCGTCATCCAACTGCATCGCGACGCCGTCGAAGAAATTCATCCCAGCGCTGAATTCGGCTACCTGAAAGATGAAGCCCGCCATTGTTGGGACCGCGCCATGGCGCGCGGCAGGCAGGTGGGCTATCGGAACGCGCAGGTCACGGTGCTGGCGCCGACGGGCACGATCGCCTTTTTGATGGACTGCGACACCACCGGCATCGAGCCGGACATCGCGCTGGTGAAATACAAACTGCTCGCCGGCGGCGGCATGTTGAAGATCGTCAATCGCGGTGTTCCG
>Ga0335075_10000561_pt1 | contig 64390 bp, 62 predicted proteins | sample Lox_Sample_24_FD_206723 | JGI IMG/M metagenome (GOLD analysis project Ga0335075, IMG submission 206723) | Soil microbial communities from Loxahatchee National Wildlife Refuge, Florida, United States - Lox_Sample_2.4 | ecosystem: Environmental > Terrestrial > Soil > Wetlands | place: USA...
CCGACCCGCAGGGATCGGCCCTCGACTGGTCCGCGCAGCGCGCCAAGGAGGCCGTACCGCGCTTGTTCGGCGTCATTGGCCTCGCCCGCGATACGCTGCACCGGGAAGCGCCCGAGATCGCCCGTGATGCCGACCATGTCGTCATCGACGGCCCGCCGCGCGTCGCAGGCCTGCTGCGCTCGGCCTTGCTCGCCGCCGATCTCGTCCTGATCCCCGCGCAACCGTCGCCCTTCGATGGCTGGGCTTCGGCCGAGATGCTGAAGCTGCTGCAGGAAGCGCGCATCTTTCGCCCGCAGCTCATCGCGCGCTTCGTGCTCAATCGCTGCGCGGCGCGCACCGTGATCGCCCGCGAGACTGCTGCCGGCCTCGCCGATCACGATCCATCAGTTCTCGCCTCGCGCATCGGTCAGCGTGTCGCCTTCGCTGACACCGCGCGCACCGGACGCCTCGTCTCCGACATCGACACCGCAAGTCACGCAGCGCGCGAGATCGCGACGCTGGCCGCTGAAATCGATCGGGTGATGAGATGACGGCGCGCCCGTCTAATCGCCGATTTGCCGCACGACCGGGTGATCCCGACACATGGGTTCGCACACCCGAACCTTCGGCTGCGGCGCTAGGTGCGAGCGATCTCTTCACCGCGCGGCTCACCATCGATGTAACGCCGGAGCTGCGCGCTCGGATCAAGATCACAGCCTTCCAACGTGGCCAGACCGTCGCGGACATGCTGCGCGACCTCCTCGCCCGCGAATTTCCCGCAACAGACGGAGGACAGACATGATGGCGAATCCCGCCTTCGCGCAGGCGCCGCCTTCGTCGCCCGATGCGCTCACGGCTGTCGAGCTTGCCTGGCTCGAGAAGCGCGTCGAGCATTGGATCAGGTTCGGCCGCGATGTCGGCGAGACGATCATCGATCGCCGCCGCCGTGTGCTGAGTTTCGCGCCGAACACGATCTTCGCTTTCGTCCGCTGGGCATCGAACGATTTCGGGACCGTCGTCTCGCGCATCGACATCGTGCGAGCGGTCACGCCGGGCGAAGCCTATCAGACGCTGCCCTTCGTGCGTCCCGGCGGCGAGATTCTGCTGCGCATCAGCGGCTGGCCCAAGGTCGAGCGCGTGTTCGCGGCGATCGACGCCGTCGAGGCCCTCGGCATCAATCCGGGCGACGCGACGCCAGACTATTGGCGGCATGTCCACAATCGCCTTGGCGCCGGATACGAACCGCGGCCCTATTCCCGCGACCAGCATCGCGCCTGGCTCCTGCGGCGCCGGGTGCTGTCATGACGCGCTTCGGCTACGTCATGACGACGTATTTCGCGCTGCTGGGCTTCGCCATCGCCGCGATCTTCCCTGTCTCGCCGAGATTCATTTGGAACGCCAGCGCCAGCGTGCCGATCGGCCTCTACGCTATTCGTCCAGCCGGCGCTCTGCACGTCACGGAGCTGGTGGTGGTGCGACCGCCCGCGGCGCTGGCGAGCTTCCTCGATCAGCGCCGCTACTTGCCCAAGGGCGTGCCGATGCTGAAGCGCATCCTCGCCATGCCAGGCCAAACCGTCTGCCGATCCGACCGCACGATCACGGTCGACGGAATCGCCATGGGTGAGGCGCTCGACCACGACAGAAATGGCCGAGCGCTGCCGACGTGGCACGGCTGCCGCGTTGTCGGCGGCGACGAGGTCTTCCTAATGAACTGGCAGTCGGAGGACTCCTTCGACGGCCGCTATTTCGGTCTACTTCCCGCCAGCACCATCGCCGGACGGGCCGATCCACTCTGGACGCGCGAGGAGGATTGACCATGCCCGACCGTCATCCGCCGCTCGCGATCCTCCCGCGCTTGCCTCGCCAAAACCCTTCCTCCGTTCCGGCCATGCCCGTTCCAATCGCCGGCAAGCGACCGAACAGCTACGGTGGCTGCCACCACTTTTGGGCGTGCGTCGGTTTGGCCGTCCTCGCGATGGTCGGCTGCCGCGCGGCCGACGCCGAGCCCGCAACGACTCGCCCTGTGGCGTTGCGATCGACTTATGCGCCCTTCGCAGCTTTCGTCGCGGAAGCCTCGCAGCGCTTCGGCATTCCGGCAGCCTGGATACGCGCCGTGATGCGCGCCGAGAGCTTCGGCGATGCGCGCGCCATCTCACCGAAGGGCGCTATCGGTCTCATGCAGATCATGCCAGAGACGTGGGCCGGCCTGCGTCAGCGCTACCGCCTCGGCGCCAATCCGTTTGACGCGCACGACAACATCATCGCCGGTGCGGCCTATCTGCGAGAGCTACACAACCGCTACGGCATTCCCGGTTTCCTCGCGGCCTACAATGCCGGTCCCGGGCGTTGGGAAGACCATCTCGCGACCGGCCGGCCACTCCCTGCCGAGACGCGCGCTTACCTCACCCGTCTCGCGCCGATCGTTGGCGGAAGCTCGGCAGACGACTCGGTCATCCTTGCCGCCGTGGTCAAATCCTGGACGGAAGCGTCGTTGTTTCCAGCGCGCCCGGCGAGTCCGTTAGACGACACGCTGTCGGCAACGCCGCCACAATCGACCAGCCGTCCGGCGCAGGATTGGACAGGCCTCGCGCCGCAGTCCGACGGATTGTTCGTCGCCCGGTCGGGCCGGGAGCGGTCGCAATGAGTGCGATTGGTGGCCATCGTGCCGTAGAGGGCTGTGGCGGCAGTTTGGGTGTGAGGAACGGTCAGCACAGGAACCCAACCCACGGACGGCAAGGGAAAAGGCCGGCCTTCGGCCCGGCTTATGTGGTTGGTTGGATTGGAGAATTTACCACCTTTACCGACGCCCTGTGCTGGCGCTTCCCTCAATTTGCCCAACGAATTCAACACGCGACGCGCCATCGCACGGTCAAATGCGAGAGTTTCTACCCATGACGACGCGCGACGACGATCTGCGTGTCCGACCCGGGCGCATCCAACACGGCAATCGCGGCGGCAAGAGTCCGCAAACCTTCGTCGGCGAGGTGATGCGGGCCGCTAAGAAGGCGGGGCATGTGGGGAGCAGTTTCAGGTCGAGCCAAGGCCGGAGCCGCTCGCGGTTCGGCCGCGGCCGTCGCGCCGCGGTCTCGATGCGGCTGCGCTCGAACGCCCGGCGGGTGGTGACGAAGGCGCGCGTCGTGCGCCACCAGGGGACGCGATTTCGTTCGGCGCCGCTGCCCAGGCACATCGCCTATCTGAAGCGCGAAGGCGTCACCAAGGATGGTGAGCCGGCGCGGATGTTTGATGCGGTCGGCGATGAAGCCGACGAGAGCGCGTTCGCCGAGCGCTGTAAGGACGACCGGCACCACTTCCGCTTCATTGTGTCGCCGGAAGATGCAGCCGAGATCGGCGACCTCAAGACCTTCACGCGCGAGCTGGTCGCCGACGCAGAGAAGGACCTCGGCACAAAGCTGGATTGGGTCGCGGTCGATCATTGGAACACCGACAATCCGCATGTGCATCTTCTGATCCGCGGCCGTGCCGATGACGGCGAAGACTTGGTCATCAGTCGCGAGTATGTCAGCCGGGGAATTCGTGACCGCGCCGCCGAGCGGATCACCCTGGAGCTGGGCCCGCGCACTGAGCAGCAGGTTCAGAGCGCCCTGGAGCGTGAGGTGGAGGCCGAGCGCTGGACGAGCCTCGACCGGGCGCTGCGCGACATCTCGGACGAATGCGGTGGCGTTACCGATCTTCGGCCCGGTCCGAATGCGGAGGATCCCGAACTCCGCCGCTTGCTGCTCGGCCGAGCCGCGAAACTTGAGCGACTGGGTCTCGCCGAGCCGATCGGCCCGGGATGCTGGACCCTTAAGCCGGGCCTTGACGAGACGCTCCGCCAACTCGGTATCCGCGGCGACATCATAAAGACCATGCATCGGGCGATGAGCGGGGGCGGCTCGGAGCCGGATGTGAGCCGGTTCGCGCTGCACGGCGAGGAGCCGTCCGATCCGGTGTTGGGCAAGCTCGTTCAGCGTGGCCTCGATGACGAGCTCAAGGGTACGGCTTATGTCATCGTCGCCGGCGTCGACGGTCGTACCCATCATCTGCGCTTCGGCGATCTCGAGTTCACCGGCGATGCTTCACCCGGCGCAATCGTCGAGGCGCGCGCCTATGATGACGCCAACGGCCGGCGCCGGCTCTCGCTCGCAACGCGCTCGGACCTCTCCGTCGCAGAACAGGTGACGGCGCCAGGAGCGACGTGGCTCGATCGCCAGCTTCTCACCAAGGACCCGCCGCTCAGCAACGGCGGCTTCGGCGCCGAGGTGCGTGCGGCGATGAAGTCGCGCATCGACCACTTGATCGCGGAGGGCCTGGCGCGGCGGCAAGGCCAGCGCCTGGTGTTCGCCCGCGATCTTCTCTCGACGCTCCAACGGCGGGAGCTCGAAGCAGCCGCCGCCAAACTCTCCGCGGATACGGGTCTTGCCTATCAACCGGCCGCGGAGGGGGAGCGCGTCGCAGGTGCATATCGTCAAAGGGTGACGCTTGCCTCCGGGCGCTTCGCGATGATCGATGACGGGCTCGGCTTCCAGCTCGTGCCGTGGCGGCCGGCACTTGAGAAGAATCTCGGCCGTGAGGTCCGCGGCGTCATGGCGCCCGGCGGGCGAGTCGAGTGGGACCTCGGCCGGAAACGTGGGCTGGGGCTATGAACAAGCGCGCGCGGCTCGTCCGATTTCTGCCCCACCGTGTCCGGCGCTTTGACCGCCTGCGGTTAATGCTTGCGCGGGTCAGGTCTGAAGGCGCTGGAGTGGCGCCGTCATGAACCCGACCAAGATACTCTGGCTTCAAATTTTCGCGGTGTGCTCGACCGTGCTCGGCTTTGTTTGGGCCGCGACGGAGTGGACCGCGTGGCAGCTTGCCTTTCAGCCGCAGCTCGGTCCGCCATGGTTCTCGATATTCGGGCTACCGATCTATCTGCCACCCGCATTCTTCTGGTGGTGGCTCACATTCGATGCTTACGCGCACGAAATATTTGTGACCGGCGGGTTCATCGCCGGCTCAGGCGGGGTCGCCGCATTCGCTGTCGCCGTCGCCATGTCGGTGTGGCGCGCGCGCGAGGTCAAGAAGGTGACGACCTACGGCTCAGCGCGCTGGGCAGATGCGCGCGAGATTGGGAAAGCGGGCCTCCTCCATCCCGACGGTGTGCTGCTCGGGCGCTGGCACGGCGCCTATCTTCGCCACCACGGGCCGGAGCATGTCCTATGCTTCGCACCGACACGGTCGGGCAAGGGCGTCGGGTTGGTGGTCCCTACGCTGCTGACCTGGCCGGAATCGGCGATCGTGCATGACATCAAGGGAGAGAACTGGACACTCACGGCTGGCTGGCGCGCGCGGTTTGGCCGCGTCGTTCTGTTCGATCCGACCAACCTGCAGAGCGACGCCTACAATCCGCTGCTCGAGGTCCGTCGCGGCGAGTGGGAGGTCCGAGACGTCCAGAACATCGCCGATGTCCTCGTCGACCCCGAAGGCGCGCTCGAGAAGCGCAATCACTGGGAGAAGACAAGCCACTCTTTGCTTGTCGGAACGATCCTGCACGTCCTCTATGCGGAGGAGGACAAGACGCTCGCCGGCGTCGCCAACTTCCTCTCCGATCCCAAGCGTCCGATCGAGAAGACGCTGCGCGCAATGATGACCACGCCGCATCTCGGCGAGAAGGGCGTCCACCCTGTCGTCGCGAGCGCGGCGCGCGAGCTTCTGAACAAAAGCGAGAACGAACGCAGCGGCGTGTTGTCGACCGCGATGTCCTTCCTCGGCCTCTACCGGGATCCTGTCGTTGCGGCGGTCACGCGGCGCTGCGACTGGCGCATCCGCGACCTGGTCGAGGCCGAGCATCCCGTCACCCTCTATCTCGTTGTGCCGCCCTCCGACATCAGCCGCACCAAGCCTCTCGTCCGCCTCGTCCTCAACCAGATCGGACGCCGGCTGACCGAAGAGCTGGAGAACAAGCGGCGGCGCCACCGACTACTCCTCATGCTGGACGAATTCCCCGCTCTGGGCAGGCTCGATTTCTTCGAGTCCGCATTGGCGTTCATGGCGGGGTATGGGCTGAAGAGCTTCTTGATTTCCCAAAGTCTCAATCAGATTGAGAAGGCTTACGGTCAGAACAATTCCATCCTCGACAACTGCCATGTGCGCGTCTCGTTCGCCACGAATGACGAGCGCACCGCGAAGCGTGTGTCCGACGCGCTTGGCATGGCCACAGAACTTCGAGCGATGAAGAACTATGCCGGGAGCCGGTTGAGCCCTTGGCTCGGGCATTTGATGATCTCACGCCAGGAGACCGCCCGTCCGCTCCTGACGCCCGGCGAGATCATGCAGCTTCCTCCCGACGACGAGATCGTGATGGTCTCGGGCAGCGTGCCAATTCGCGCTAAGAAGGTCCGTTATTACGAGGACCCCGAGTTGGCCGAGCGCATCCTGACACCACCCAAGCTATCGTCCAGCAACCCGTCGCCCCAACCGACAGCGCAGACGGCCACTTCGCCGGAAACCTGGTCGGGCGCGATCATCGCGGCGCCAGTGACGGATACGGACGATCCCGACAATGCCGGCATCCGTCGAGAGCCGGAATTGCCGGACCACGAAGAGATCGCACCCGCACCGAAAAGTCCGGTGCAGGAATTCGAGCCGGTCGAGGACGAGCCAGATGACGACGCACAGCGCCAGCGGGTGATGCAGCGAAATTTCAGCAACGCTCGGCAAGTCTCGCTCGATGCGGGCGACGACATGCAGATGTAGCTCATGCGTACCAAGCACACCTTCCGCCTGCCGCCCGATCTTGCCGGCAAGCTTGCCGACTACGCTGCGCGCAAACGGGTGCCGCAGGCGTTGATCGTCGAGGCGGCGCTCGCCTCGCACCTGTCGCCTGATGGCGCGGACCGGCTTGAGGCCGCCCTCGCACGACGCCTCGACCGCATGGCGCGCGATATGGAGCGCATCGAGCGCCATGTCACCATCTCGAATGAAGCGCTCGCCGTCTTCGTGCGCTTCTGGCTGACCAGCACCCCGCCACTGCCCGACACAGCGCTTGCAGCCGCGCAGACGAAAGGTCGCGAACGCTATGAAGGCTATATCGAGGCTCTTGGTCGCCGTCTCGCGCGCGGTCGCAAACTCGCCGATGAGGTGATTCGCGACATATCTCCAGAATCACCGGACCACACCAAGACGACCCCAGAATAGGGATCGTCCTTCGCGCCTGTCTTTCTATCCCAGAGCCCTCCCACTCATTGATCGTTGTTGCGAAGTCCCAGTTCCGGCTCTTTCTACTCAACCCCGCTGACATCTGCGCCTCCGCGTGAGGCCAACTTGTGGGGTTCTTGTGACGACGATCTCCCTCCGGTCTGAAGTTTTCGCCCGTGGCGCGCGCATGCTGCGCACGGCGCTCGGTCCGGCGATCTCCGGGTATCTCGAAGATCCAAGCGTCGTCGAGGTGATGCTCAATCCTGATGGTCGTCTCTGGATCGATCGGCTATCGGGCGGCCTCGAAGACACCGGATGCCGCGTCAGCCCAGCCGATGCCGAACGCATCGTGCGCCTGGTGGCGCACCATGTCGGCGTCGAGGTCCACGCCGGTAGCCCACGCGTCTCAGCGGAATTGCCGGAAAGCGGGGAGCGCTTCGAGGGTCTGGTGCCGCCCGTGGTGGCCGCGCCGTGCTTCGCCATCCGGCGGCCGGCCGTCGCCGTCTTCACCCTCGGCGATTACGTCGAGGCGGGGATCATGTCGGCAGGCCAGGCCGAGCTGCTCCGTACGGCGGTCCGCGAGCGCAAGAACGTGCTCGTCGCGGGCGGGACGAGCACCGGCAAGACAACGCTGGTCAACGCCATCCTCGCGGAAGTCGCCAAGACCGGCGACCGCATCGTGCTCATCGAAGACACGCGCGAACTTCAATGCGCCGCGCCGAACCTCGTCGCGCTCCGCACCAAGGACGGCGCGGCATCGCTGTCCGATCTGGTCCGTTCATCGCTGCGTCTGCGGCCTGACCGCATTCCGATCGGCGAGGTTCGCGGCGCCGAGGCGCTCGATCTTCTGAAAGCTTGGGGCACGGGACACCCTGGCGGCGTGGGCACGCTGCACGCGGGGTCCGCCATCGGCGCGCTGCGCCGGCTCGAACAGCTCATCCAGGAAGCCGTCGTCACCGTCCCCCGCGCGCTCATCGCCGAAACGATCGACCTCATCGCGGTCCTCGCCGGCCGCGGCTCCGCGCGCCGGCTCGCCGAGCTCGCGGCGGTGAAGGGCCTCTCGCCCGCCGGCGACTACGTCCTCACCCCCGCAGGAGAACCGTGATGCTCATCAAGGATGCCCGCCGTGCGTTCGCCACGGCATCCGCCTTCGTTTTCGTCGCCCTTGCGACCGCGCCGGCCTACGCCGCCGGCTCGAACATGCCGTGGGAGCAGCCGCTCAACCAGATCCTGGAGAGCATCCAGGGGCCGGTGGCCAAGGTCGTGTCCGTGATCATCATCATCGTCACCGGCCTGACGCTCGCCTTCGGCGAGACGAGCGGCGGCTTCCGGCGGCTCATCCAGATCGTGTTCGGTCTGAGCATCGCCTTCGCGGCGTCGAGCTTCTTCCTGACCTTCTTCCAGTTCGGCGGCGGAGTCACGGTGTGATGGAGCAGGATGACGCCATCACCGGCTTCTACGCGCCGGTTCACCGTTCACTGACCGAGCCGATCCTGCTGGGCGGCGCGCCGCGTGCCGTCGCGATCGTCAACGGCACGCTCGCCGCCGCGATCGGGCTCGGCCTTCGTCTTTGGATCGTTGGCGGCCTGATCTGGCTCATCGGCCATATCGCAGCCGTCTGGGCCGCGAAACGCGACGCCGCGTTCGTCGACGTGGTGCGTCGGCACCTGCGCTACCCGCAGCATCTGGTCTCGTGAGGTTCGCCCAATGATGAACCTCGCCGAATATCGCCGCCGCAGTCAAAGCCTCGCCGACTTCCTGCCCTGGGCAGCATTAGTCGCCAAGGGCGTCATCCTGAACAAAGACGGCTCGTTCCAGCGCACCGCGCGCTTTCGCGGCCCCGACCTCGATTCCTCGACGCCGGCCGAGCTGGTCGCGATCACCTCGCGTCTCAACAACGCGCTGCGCCGTCTCGGCTCCGGCTGGGCCGTCTTCATCGAAGCCCAGCGCGTGCCCGCGCACAACTATCCGCTCAGCCAGTTTCCCGATCCGGTTTCCGATCTGGTTGATGCCGAACGTCGCGCCCAGTTCGAGGAGGAAGGCGCGCATTTCGAGAGCGGCTATTTCCTCACGCTGCTCTGGCTGCCGCCTGCCGACGATGCCGCGCGCGCGGAAGCCTGGCTCTACGAGAACCGCGCGCAAGGCGGCGCCGACTGGCGCGCCACGCTTGAGGGCTTCATCGACCGCACCGATCGTGTCCTGGCGCTCCTCGAAGGCTTCATGCCGGAAGCCGATTGGCTCGATGACGGCGAGACGCTGACCTATCTGCATTCCTGCATCTCGACCCGGCGCCAGCGCGTGCGCGTGCCGGAAACGCCGATGTATCTCGACGCCATCCTGGTGGACGAGGATCTGGCAGGCGGCCTCGAACCCCGGCTGGGCCACGCACATCTGCGGACGCTCACCATCATGGGCTTCCCATCGCAGACCTGGCCCGGCCTGCTCGACGACCTCAACCGTCTGGCGTTTCCGTACCGCTGGGCGACGCGCGCCATCTGCCTCGACAAGACCGACGCCGCAAAGCTGCTCGGAAAGATACGCCGCCAATGGTTCGCCAAGCGCAAGAGCATCATGGCGATCCTCAAGGAGGTGATGACCAACGAGGCATCGGTGCTGATGGATTCCGACGCCGCCAACAAGGCGCTCGATGCCGACGCCGCCCTGCAGGAACTCGGCACCGACCTCGTCGGCGAAGCCTATGTCACCGCCACCGTCACCGTCTGGGACGATGACCCACGCATCGCCGAGGAGCGGTTGCGCCTGGTCGAAAAGGCCATCCAGGGCCGCGACTTCACCTGCATCCGCGAAGGCGTGAACGCGATCGAGGCCTGGCTCGGCTCGCTCCCCGGCCATGTCTACGCCAATGTCCGCCAGCCGCCGATCTCGACGCTCAACCTCGCCCACATGATGCCCTTCTCGGCGGTCTGGGCGGGACCGGAACGGGACGAGCATTTCCAAGCGCCGCCGCTGTTCTTCGCCAAGACGGAGGGCTCGACTCCGTTCCGCTTCAGCCTCCACGTCGGTGATGTCGGTCACACCTTGATCGTCGGCCCCACCGGCGCCGGCAAGAGCGTGCTGCTGGCGCTGATGGCGCTGCAGTTCAGGCGCTACGCCGGCGCCCAGGTCTTCGCCTTCGACTTCGGCGGCAGCATTCGCGCCGCGGCGCTCGCGATGGGCGGCGATTGGCACGATCTCGGCGGGGCATTGTCTGACTCCGGTGGCGAGCCGGTCGCGCTTCAACCGCTCGCGCGGGTCGATGACGCCGGCGAGCGCGCCTGGGCGGCCGAATGGGTGGCGACGCTGCTTGGCCGCGAATCCGTCTCCGTCACTCCGGAACTGAAGGAACACCTATGGTCGGCTCTGACCTCACTCGCATCGGCGCCAATCCAGGAGCGTACGATCACCGGCCTCTCGGTGCTGCTTCAGTCGAATGCCCTGAAGCAGGCGATCCAGCCCTACACCGTGGCGGGGCCATGGGGACGGCTGCTCGATGCCGAAACGGAGCGACTCGGCGAGGCCGAGGTGCAGGCTTTCGAGACGGAGGGTTTGATCGGCGCGGGCGCCGCGCCGGCCGTCCTCTCCTATCTGTTTCATCGCATCGAGGATCGCTTCGACGGCCGCCCCACCTTGCTCATTGTCGACGAGGGCTGGCTCGCCCTCGACGATCCCGGCTTTGCCAGTCAGCTACGCGAATGGCTGAAGACGCTCCGGAAGAAGAATGCGAGCGTCATCTTCGCGACCCAGTCGCTCGCCGACATCGACGGCAGCGCGATCGCGCCGGCGATCATCGAGAGCTGCCCGACGCGCATCCTGCTTCCCAACGAGCGCGCGCTCGAGCCGCAGATCGCAGAGATCTACCGGCGCTTCGGTCTCAATGACCGTCAGATTGAGATCCTAAGCCGGGCGACACCGAAGCGCGAATATTACTGCCAGTCGCGCCGCGGCAATCGCCTGTTCGAGCTCGGACTGTCCGAAGTCGCGCTCGCCTTCACCGCCGCGTCGGCGAAATCCGATCAAACCGCCATCGAGGAGCTTCTCGCCGAGCACGGCCGTGACGGCTTCGCCGCCGCATGGCTGCGCAGCAAGGAGCTCGACTGGGCGGCCGACATGCTCGCTCGCAATCAGAAGGCTTCGTCATGATCCGTCATCGTTTGCGCGCCCTGCTCGTCGCAGGCGCCACCGCTCTCACCATCACCGCCGCCGTCAGCGGACCGGCGCGCGCGCAGTGGATCGTGTTCGATCCGACCAACTACGCGCAGAACATCCTCACCGCTGCGCGCGAGCTCCAGCAGGTCAACAATGAAATCCAGATGCTGGAGAACCAGGCGACGTCGCTGATCAATCAGGCGCGCAATCTTGCCAGCCTGCCTTACTCCTCGCTCGCGCAGCTTCAGCAACAGATCACGCAGACCCAGCAGCTCCTCGCACAGGCGCAGCGCATCGCCTACAGTGTCTCGACAATCGATCAGGCTTTCACGCAGACCTATCCGCAGGCTTATTCGAGCGGGACGTCGTCGCAGCAACTTCTCACCGACGCCCAGACCCGCTGGCAGAACGCGCTCGCCGGCTTCCAGGACACGATGCGGGTGCAGGCCGGCGTCGTCACGAATCTCAACAACACGCGGACGCAGATCAACGCACTGGTGTCGTCGAGTCAGTCGGCGACTGGCGCTCTGCAGGCGGCGCAGTCGGGCAACCAGCTCGTCGCGCTTCAGACGACCCAACTCGCCGATCTGACCGCGCTCATGGCTTCGATAGCCCGCGCCCAGAGCCTCGACGCTGCGCGAACGCTTGAGACGCAGGCCCAGGCGCAAGCGCAGACCAGCAACTTCCTCAATTACGGCGCGGGCTATCAGCCCGGCTCCGCGCAGATGTTCCACTGATGCGCGCGCGACTCCTCAATCTGCCTGCCGTCGCGCGTGCCCTTGGCTTCGCGTTTGTCACGATTGGAATCATCGTGGCCGCTTTGCATTTCCGGACACCGTCGGCAGGCATCGCGCCGCGCTCCGACAACATCTCGATGACGCCTGATCCGCTCGCCGAAGAACTCAAGCGGTGCCAGTTCATCGCCGACCAGGCCAAGGATGATCCAGCTTGCGAGGCTGCCTGGGCCGAGAGTCGTCGCCGCTTCTTCACCTATCCCCCTGCATCCGGACCGACGCCCGCGGCCACGGCGACGAGCACAGGCAGGTAAGCGCCATGGGCGGCACGGGCGTCATCGACAATTTTCTGGGCACCTTCACCCAGTATATCGATTCCGGCTTCGGCCTGGTTCAAGGCGATGTGCGCTGGCTCGCGAGCGTCCTCATCGCCATCGACATCACGCTGGCAGGGCTGTTCTGGGCGATGGCGCCCGACGAGGATGTGCTCGCACGCCTGATCAGGAAGACGCTCTACATCGGTCTCTTCGCCTTCATCATCGGCAACTACAACAACCTCGCGCAGATCATCTACAACAGCTTTGCCGGCCTCGGGATCAAGGCAGGCGGCGGCACCATGAGCGCCGCCCAGCTCCTGCAGCCGGGCAAGATCGCCGAAGTCGGCATCGACGCGGGGAAGCCGATCCTCACCGCCATCTCCGGGATGATGGGTTTCACCAGTGTCTTCGCCAACCTGGTGCAGATCATCATCCTGCTGGTCGCTTGGCTGATCGTCGTCATCAGCTTCTTCGTCATGGCGATTCAGCTCTTCGTGGGCTTGATCGAGTTCAAGCTGACAACCTTGGCGGGCTTCGTGCTTGTGCCATTCGGGCTCTTCGGCCGCACGGCGTTCCTCGCTGAACGCGTGCTTGGCAACGTGGTATCGAGCGGGATCAAGATCCTCGTGCTCGCCGTCATCATCGGCATCGGCTCGACGATCTTCAATCAGTTCACCGCCGGCTTCAACAATCCGCCGACCATCTCCGATGCGCTCACACTGATCCTTGCGGCGCTATCGCTGCTCGGCCTCACCATCTTCGGCCCCGGCATCGCCAATGGTCTGATCGCCGGGGGGCCTCAGCTCGGCGCCGGCGCGGCCGTTGGCACGGGCTTGGCCGCAGCAGGCATCGGCGCGGCGGGGATCGCCGCCACCGCCGGCGGTCTCGCCGCGGCCGGCGGTGCGATCGCCGGAACGGCACGCACCGGGGCGGCTGTGGCGGGCGGCGCGAGCGCAGCCTATCGCGCGGGCGGTGCGATTGGCGTGGCGCAGGCCGCAGGTTCCGTCGCCATGAGCCCGCTCCGTCGCGCAGCCGCCAGCCTGCAGGCAAGCTTCGCCTCGGGGGAGCGCGCGGTGATGCGCGGCGGGGCCCATCCCGCAGCGAGCGCCGATGGCGCGTCCGCCGCCTCGGGCAGCGCGCCCGCCTGGGCTCAACGCATGAAGCGCAGCCAAACCATCAACCGCGGCGTCGCCGCCGCCGACCACGCAATCCGCTCCGGCGACCGGCCGAGCGGCGGGCACCAGGTCGATCTTTCCGAGGGGGAATAGTCCATGTTCCGACGATCGACCGTGCGCTATGGCAAGACGCCCGAAGCTGAAACGCCCTATCAGCGCGCCGGCCAGGTTTGGGACGAGCGCATCGGTTCCGCGCGCGTGCAGGCGAAGAATTGGCGTTTCGCTTTTTTCGGTGCGCTCGCGCTCAGCGGCGGACTCGCTGGCGGCTTGGTCTGGCAATCGGCGCGCGGCACCATCACCCCGTGGGTGGTGCAGGTCGACAAGCTCGGCCAGGCCCAGGCCGTCGCACCCGCCACCGCTGACTACCAGCCGACCGATCCGCAAATCGCGTGGCATCTTGCACGCTTCATCCAGGAAGTGCGTAGCATTCCCGCCGACCCGGTCGTGCTGCGCCAAAACTGGCTCGACGCCTACAACTATGTCACCGACAGAGGCGCACTGGCACTAAACGACTACGCACGAACCAACGATCCCTTCTCCAAGGTCGGCAAAAGTCAAGTCTCGGTCGACGTAGCGAGCGTCATCCGCGCCTCGGACAATAGCTTCCGTGTGGAATGGATTGAGCGCCGCTTCGTCGACGACGCGCTCGCCTCGACCGAGCGCTGGAGCGCCATCCTCACCATCGTCCTGCAGACGCCGACCGACGCCGATCGGCTGAAGAAGAATCCGCTCGGCGTCTACGTCCATGCCCTCAACTGGTCAAAGGAGCTTGGCTGATGCGCCCGGTCGCGATCTCGTCGCTGTTGCTTGCGTCTCTGTCCCTTGGTGCGTGCGCGACCGCGTGGAAGCCGCCGGAGATCAACTACGACAACACGCCGAAACCCGCGGTGCTGCAGGCCGATCCCCCCAAGCCCGTGCAGATCGTCGAGGTGCCGAAACCGCTGCCGCTGCCGGGCCAACTCAAGCCGCTGCCCGGGAATACGAAGCAGCCTGCAGAGCCTGCCGATCCGCACGTGCGCGTTGACCAAGCTAACGGCGCGGCGCGAATGCAGCCGACACGGGCGGGATATCTCAACGCGATCCAGGTCTATCCGTTCTCCGACGGTGCGCTTTACCAGGTCTACGCGGCGCCGGGCGAGGTCACCGATATCGCGCTCGAGCCGGGCGAGCAGTTGACCGGATCGGGCCCGGTCGCAGCAGGCGATACTGTAAGATGGATCATCGGCGATACCGAGAGCGGCGCTGGGCCCACGAAGCGGGTCCACATCCTAGTCAAACCCACCCGTGCGGATCTGGTCACCAATCTCATCATTAATACCGACCGCCGCACTTATCACCTCGAGCTGCATTCCGACGACAAGACCTACATGGCCTCCGTCTCCTGGGCCTATGCGCAGGATCAGCTCATCGCGCTGCGCCAGCAGAATGCCGCTGCCGATGCTGCAACGCCTGTTGCCACCGGCGTCGATCTTAACGCCCTCAACTTCCGCTACCGCATCGAGGGCGACAACCCGCCGTGGCGGCCGCTCCGCGCCTTCGATGACGGCCGACAGGTTTTCATCGAATTCCCGACCGGCATCTCGCAGGGAGAGTTGCCGCCGCTCTGGGTCATCGGCGCGGAAGGCGACGGCCAGCTCGTCAACTATCGCGTTCGCGGTAATCACATGATCGTCGATCGACTCTTCGCGGCAGCCGAATTGAAGCTTGGCGGCAAGCATCAAGAACTCGTGCGCATCGTCCGCACCGACGGGAGGCCGCGGTCGTGACGGGCGAAGCCCTGGAAGAGGACGGACCGAGCGAGGTCGCGCGTCCAACCGAAGAAATGCGGCTGCGCGCCAAGCGGCCGCCAGTGACGCGGCTATCCCGAAAGGTCCTGCTCGGGGTGGGAGCCGCGGCGGCCATTGGCATTGGGGGCGCTTTGCTGTTCGCCCTCAAACCACAACACCAGACAACCGGCACCGAGCTTTTCAACACGAACAACCGCAACACGCCGGATGGGCTCGCGAACCTGCCGCGTGATTATACCGGGCTTCCGAAGCCTGTGCCGCAGCTCGGACCGCCGCTGCCCGGCGATCTCGGCAAGCCTATGCTCAATGCCGGTGCGCCCGTGCCTGGCACGCAGATGCCCGGGCCGAGTCCAGAGGAACAGCGCCTTGCCCAGGAGTTGGAGGCGGCGCGCACCAGCCATCTATTTGCGACCACGAATTTCACTGCGCCAAGTGCGGCGGCGACACCATCGCCGATCGCTGGCGCGCTTGGACCGACGCCGACCAATGCGTCGACTGATCTCACGTCCCAGGATCACAAGCTCGCCTTCCTCAACGGAAACATCGATCGCCGCACAACGAGCCCCGATCGCGTCCAGCCGCCGGCGAGTCCTTATGTGCTGCAGGCCGGCGCCGTGATCCCGGCATCCCTGATCACCGGCCTGCGTTCCGATCTGCCAGGCCAGGTTACCGCGCAGGTGACCGAGAATGTCTATGACAGCCCCACCGGCAAGACCCTGTTGATCCCGCAGGGATCACGTCTCGTCGGTCAGTACGACGCGCAAATAGCCTTCGGTCAATCGCGTGCCTTGCTTGTCTGGAACCGGCTCATCATGCCGAACGGCAAGTCGATCGTGCTCGAGAGGCAGCCAGGCGCCGACACCGAAGGCTACGCTGGGCTTGAAGACGAGGTCGACAATCATTGGGGCATGCTGTTCAAGGCCGCGCTCCTCTCGACCGTCCTAAGTGTCGGAACAGAGGCCGGCATGAGCGGAAACAACAACGGCTCACTTGCCGAAGCCATCCAGCAGGGAATGTCGCAGAGCATCAATCAGACCGGACAGCAGGTTGTCAGTCGTTCTCTCAACATTCAGCCGACGATCACGATCCGACCTGGATTTCCGGTACGGGTTCTGGTCACGCATGACCTCGTGCTCGAACCCTATCGTGGATGAGGAGACTCGGGATGGCAAAGCTCAAGCTTGGTGCGATCGAAGACGACAAACCCATCCGAGTTACCCTCGAACTTCCAGCGAGCGTTCACCGCGATCTGCTTGCCTACGCTCAGATTCTCGCCACCGAAACCGGCCAAAACGGGCTTGAGCCAGCAAAGCTCATCCCACCGATGCTCGTGCGCTTCATGGCGACCGATCGAGCCTTCGCGAAATTGCGCCGGACGAGGACGACTGCCCCTCGATCCAGCAGTAATCACAGCAACTCAGAAAAGACAGCGTGAGCGTGCCTCGTCCCGCATGAAAGCGACAAACCGCCCGACCGCAGGATCTTCGATCTCGGGATTCCACACCAGCTCTACTTGAATCCATGCATTCTCTTCGCGGATCGTCCGATAGGCGATGCGAGGGAACGACACTTCGGATTGGCTTTTAGTCACAACCGTAATGCCAAATCCTGCTGACACCAGCGCCAAAATGCACTGCTTGCTGCTCGCATGGACGTGAAAGCGGACACCAGTCCCGACCAGCGATGTGTAGAACTCGCGCGCTGCTTGGCTATTGTCCCAGCCCTGGACCAGCAGTGTCTCCTTACGCAAGTCTTCCCAACCAAGTGCGTCTTGGCGCAGCATGAAATGCGAGTGCGGGATCGCCACCAGCAATCGCTCGCGATAAAGCGGCAATGATGTAGCGTCCGGCCACAGCTCATGGCGCACCATCACGGCGATATCGATACGACGCTCGCGCATGGCGATCTCGATATCGCGATCGCTCATCTCCCAAAGCGTGAGCAGGACCCCGTGATGACGCTCGCGCCAGCAGCACAGAAGTTCCCGCAAAGGCTCACCAATCGGCGGCATGCGCACCGCAAGGCGGACTTCTCCTGCGAGACCATTGCCGTTTCGATCGCCGGCATGTCTGATCTCATCGAGTTCGGCGAGCGCGCGACGGATGTGCGGAAGTGTAGCCTTGCCACCGCCTGTGAGCCGGAGCCCGGCGCGGGCGCGCTCGAACAAGGCTACGCCGAGTTCATCTTCGAACCGCCCGACACGGCGGCTGACCGTGGAGGCGTCGATCCCAAGCGACTTGGCAGCGCGCGTGAAGTTCCCCGCGGCTGCCGCAGCCTCAAGATAGATGAGATCCCGAATCTCCATATCCAAATCCAACAGCTTCCGTGCGATTCACTTTGCAACTCCTCCCCCTATTTCTTGGATGCTAGCTCGGTCTACCCGGTCGAAGCCTGCCGGGACCTAACTCTCAAACCGCTCGAACCGGTAGGCCAGCTTGGAGCTGCCTTTGCCGTCATATGCGAGTTGAGCAACGAGCAGAGCAAACGGCTCCGCGTAGCGAGCGATCTGCAACGGTCCGGCATCGACAGGATCGAACCCCACATCGCCGATCAGCGTGGCCGCAACCTCTTTGCAGCGCCTCTCATCGCCGTAGTAGATCAAACTGGGCCGTTTGGTCCGGCGCCTCGTCTCGTAGACACTAAACAGCACCTCACTCGGTACGGTATTGAACGCCGCCACAAGACGCGCCTTCGGGATTCTTTTCGCGAGCTCTTCAGCACCCGACAAGGTGTGGCCGATGACGAGATCGCTGTCGTCAGCGTTCATTGGCAGAGAGCAGCTCACGACGACCTTGCCGGACAGATCACCCGCCTGATTCAGCACGTCGTCCAGTCGCGACCAATGCACAGCCAGCAATATAGCGTCCGCGTCCCGCGCAGCGTCATGTGGAGTTCCGGCCCGCGCGTTGCCCTTCGCATCATGTGCGAGCTTCGTGAGTTTCTGCTCACTTCGAGCGTAGCTGAAGACCACCTCGTGCCCCGACCGCGCGAAGATCGTTCCGAGCTTGCCGCCCATCAGTCCTGAACCAAGAATTCCGACGCGCATAATCATTCCGTGATCTGTCGCTCAGCGCCCGCTCATTTCCAAAACCGCTTGCGGCAGCCGAGCGCCTTGCACCTTGATCTTCGAGATAGCCTCATCGATTTGTTGCAGCTCATCGGACGTGAGTTCGACCGAAAGGGCTCCTAAATTCTCGTCCAGGCGCTTGAGCTTGGTCGTGCCGGGGATCGGCACGATCCACGGCTTTTGCGCCAGCAGCCAGGCGAGGGCGATCTGCGCAGGCGACGCCTGTTTGCGTTGGGCGAAGTCGCGCACGATGTCCACCAAAGCCAGGTTTGCCTTGAGGGCTTCCGGGGCGAAGCGTGGAACGTTCGCGCGGAAATCCGAGCTTTCAAATCTCGTGCTAGCGTTCATTGCGCCAGTGAGGAAGCCTGCGCCCAGCGGGCTCCAAGGTACGAAGCCGATGCCGAGCTCTTCGCAAGTCGGCAGGATTTCCGCCTCCGGCCCTCGCCACAGGAGGGAATATTCGCTCTGAAGGGCGGTGACCGGCTGCACAGCATGAGCACGGCGGATCGTTTTGGCGCCAGCTTCCGACAGGCCGAAATGCTTGACCTTGCCTTCCCTGATCAAGTCCTTCACGGTGTTCGCCACGTCCTCGATCGGCACACTCGGATCGACGCGATGCTGATAAAGCAGGTCAATGCGATCGGTCTTGAGACGCTTGAGCGACGCCTCGGCGACCGCCTTGATATGCGCGGGGCGACTGTTGAGGCCGCTACCTCGTTCGCCTGTCATCCCGTCGATATCGAACCCAAACTTGGTGGCGATGACGACTTGGTCTCTGACGGGCGCCAGCGCCTCGCCGACGAGTTCTTCGTTTGTGAAGGGGCCGTAGGCTTCCGCCGTATCGAAGAAGGTCACGCCGCGGTCCACGGCGGCCCGGATCAGCGCGATGCCCGCTTGCGTCTCCACTGGCCGGCCATAGGCGTGACTCAGGCCCATGCAGCCAAAGCCGAGGGCCGAAACCTCGAGGCCGCTCTTTCCTAGATTGCGTTTCTGCATCGCTCGTCCTCCAACAATTAGACAATCCACTGCCGTCCTGACGCCACGCAGGGCTCGTCATTCTCCCGAAGGGAAGTCCGTGGAAGCGGCGAGCGCTGCCTGCGCCTCGAAGCCTGCGATTCGCTTGCGCAGCGTCGCAATGGTGCTCTCCAGCGCCTGCGAGCCAAGCACCAGGCGCAGCGGCGCCGGGTTCACATCGACGCTGTCGATGATGCGCGCGGCCATTCGCGCCGGATCTCCTGGAGCCAGACCGTTTTTGGGATCGAGCATCCGCAGGAAACCATGTGCAGGGTTATCGTCGTAGGCAGGCATCAACTTCGCCACTTGGGCGCTGCCATAGCGGAATTCGGTGCGCGCGCCACCTGGTTCGACGATGGTCATGCCGATCCCAAAAGGTGCCACCTCCTGGGCGACTGACTCGACGAAGCCTTCAATGCCCCACTTGGTGGCGTGGTACAGAGAGTTGCCCGGGAAGGCGACCTGCCCGCCATAGGACGAGATCTGGACGACACGTCCGCCACTCTGGGAGCGAAGGTGGGGCAGCACGGCGCGGATGAGCTGGATCGACCCGACCAAGTTGGTCGCGACGATATGCTCGACTTGCTCGTCGGTGAGTTCCTCGGCCGCTCCGAACAGGCCGTAGCCGGCGTTGCTGATGATCACGTCGATGCGCCCGAGCTGGGCAAACGAGCGTTCGACAACCTCGTGGATTGCTGTCGTGTCGGTCACATCCAGCAGCTCTGCACGGAACGTGTCGTGATAACGCTCGCACAGATCAGTGACTTTGCCGAGGTCACGGACGGTGCCGACGACGCGGTCGCCGCGCGCGAGGAGTTCCTCGGTCAGATGGCGGCCGAAGCCGCTGCTGACCCCAGTGATCAACCAGGTACGTTGTGGCATCGTAAACTCTCCTCGATTCCTTTCATCGCGCGCTGGCCCTGGCTGACGGTTGGCGCGCGAGCACCGCTTGCAAGTCGTCGCGCACGCGCTGTGGTTCGTCGTCGAGCGGCATATTCGCCATGTCGCGCACACCATCGAGGGCACCAGGTGGGTCCACTTTGAGCGCGGCGAATAGCGAGCCGAAATCGTCCGGCGCTGGACCGGCAGCCGCAACGAGTTCGAAGGTCTTGCGCACAGCGTGATCCGAGCTGAGGCTGTGCACCAAGACCTCAGCGATCTGGCGACGCGCAACACCGCCATCGCTGGGATCGCCAGCTCGGCGTCTATCGCCCTGCAACAGAACGAGCTGATGCTCGTCGCGGCCGTTATAGTCAAACCAGCCGGGCCGCACGATCGTGTAGGGTAACCCGCTGGCGCGCACGAGCCGCTCCGAGCGCCGCTTCCAGTCGTGAGCCTCGGTAGTGCGGTTATAAGAGCCGGTGCGGTTGGTGACACCGATGGATGTCATCAGCGTGATGCGCGCATTCCGCGAACCCAGGGCGGTCAGAATATTGCGCACGCCGCCATAGTCGACGTTCTCAGCTCCTATCTTTCCGGCACCGTCGGAACCCAACGTGAAAACGATGGCGCCAATATCGTCCGTCACTCTCGAAAGCGTGTCGGGCTGGGTGACGTCACCGATGACCACTTGCGCTTCAGGTGAAAGCTGACCTGCCTTCGCCCGATTGCGCACCAGCGCGCGCACAGCATGGCCTTGTCGAATTGCTTCATCGACGACGAGGCGCCCGATACTGCCAGTCGCACCCACAACCAGCACCGTCATGCGGGAAGCAGTCATGACGGCTCCCTGTTGTTCGGCGCGGCAGCGGCTGTGCTCTCACTGATAGCCTCATCGACAGCCCGTAGCCCATTGAGGGTGCGGGGGTAGCCGATCCATGGAAGGAGCTGGGTCAGAACGTCGATCAGCCGCGCGCGGTTATTGCCGACGTTAAGGTTTGCGGCGACATGGCCTTTGACCTGCGGCTCGCATCCGCCTAGCGCGACCAGCATGCTGAAGGTGAGAAGCTCCCGTGTAGGAACGTCGATTCCGTTGCGCGTCAAGTAATCGCCGAAGCAATTGGCGGACAGAAAATGCTGGATATGGAGCTGATCCGCAGGCGCCGAGGCATAGAGCTTATCGATCATGTCGCCGCCGACTATTTGCTTCTGGACCGCAAGCCCCTTCGCCTCACGGTTCTCTGGCGTGGTTGTGGACTGCCCCGGTAACGGCAGCGCGACGCCTCGCTCGGTAAGCACGTCATTTGCGGCGTGCAGGAAGTCGAATACCTTGGCCATGCCCACATAGGGCACGGCCTGATACACGATCTCCTTGATCTCGATTGGCGTGACTCCGACAGCCAGCGCCGCGCCGAGCAGCATGCGATATTCGCGCAGGGCCGGGACGGCGATCGTCGCGGCGAGTTGGACCATCAGCCGAGTCCGGTTGTCGAGCTTGCTGTGGCGGAGCACCTCGTCGAAGGCGAAGTTGTCGAAGAGCTCGATGAACTCCGGGTCCGTCACCGCCAGGGTCGAGACATAACCGGGGAACAGTTCATCGTGAATTTTGCGAGCTTTATCATTGGGGGCCATCGCGGTTCTCCTCATCACTCGCGCAGAAGAAACGCGCCATCGACGACGAGATCCGCGCCCGTTGTGTAGCCGGAAAGATCCGAAAGGATGAAAACCACCGTCCGCGCGATCTCTTCGGGCTGTCCGAGTCGTCCGAGGGGGATGCGCAATTCGAGCCGCTCGGTGATCTCCTTTTGGCCCTCTGCCATCGCAAGAGGCGTGCGGATGACGCCCGGCGAGACGCTGTTGATGCGAATGCCGCGCGCGGCGTAATCTGCTGCTGTCGCCTTGGTCAGACCGATCAGCGCGTGCTTCGAGGCCGTGTAGGCTGGAAACTCCTTCAGGATTGTGTGCGCCTCGACGGAGGCGATATTGACGATCGAGCCGCCGCCACCTTTCAGCATCTCTTCGATTTCAGTCATCATCGCGTAGGCGACGCCGTCGAGATTGATACCCGTGACAAGACGCCAGTTCTCCGGTCCAGCCTCATGGAGCAGACCGGCCTTGCCCGCGATGCCCGCGTTGTTCACAGCAAGATGAAGACCGCCGAAGTGCTCGGCGGTCCGATGGATGGCCGCTCTGACCTGGTCATAGCTGGAGACGTCGCCCTGGAGGGCCAGTGCCCGCCCGCCGGCCCTCGCGTTCAGTTCGGCTACGGCGTCTTCCAGCTCTTCCTTGCCGCGAGCCATCACGCCAACATTCGCGCCGCAACCCACCAGTGCTTCGGCGATAGCTTCGCCGATCCCCTTGGAGCCGCCGGTAACGAATGCAGTCTTTCCCGCAAGGTCGATATCCAAGCCGTCTCTCCTCTGTGCGTGGCGCTGTTCGTTCGCTGGGTCCTCCAGGTCCTTCCGTGACTTCGGCCGGAGAAACGGAGGCGACGCGCACAGCCCTCAATTGAACCGCGTGATGACCTCGAAGCCGACGGTGTCGAAGCGGGACATGCGCTCCAGGGTGTCGGTCACCTCCTCAAGGGCGATCCGGCGCGTCACCAGCCGGGCCGGCTGGAGCTTGCCATGGGCGACCAGCTCGAGCAGTTCGGCATACTTCGGGTGCGGGTTGCCGAGCGAGCCGACGACCTCCAACTCCATATTGGTCAGAAGGTCGAGCGGCAGGGACACAGCGCCCTGTTCTTCCCGGGACGTGATGCCGGCCTGGACATGGCGGCCGGCCTTGCGCAGCGAGTGGAACGACTGCTGGAAGGTGAAGCCGCGGCCGAGCGCGTCGATTGACAGATGCGCGCCGCCGCTGCTCGCGTCCTTGACTGCTTGCCCCACCTGCTCGGGCGTCAGGCCCGTGGCGTTGACCGTCGCGATGGCGCCTTCCTCGCGCGCCTTGGCGAGCTTGTGATCGGCAACGTCGATCCCCACCACCAGAGCGCCCGCGGCGGCCGCGACCTGTACGGCCGAGAGGCCCACGCCGCCACAGCCATGGATGGCGGTCCATTCGCCCGGCTGCGCGTGGCCCTGGCCGACGACGGCGCGGTAGCCGGTCATGAACCGGCAGCCGAGCGCCGCCGCCGTCAGAGTGTCGACCGCATCAGGCAGCTTGATGCAATTCAGGTCGGCCGCTGTGACGGTGACGTATTGCGCCCATCCGCCGAGCCGTTGGACGCCGGGGATGATCACGTGGTCGCACAGGTTCTGACGGCCCGCGTGGCAGTAGGGGCAAACGCCGTCGGACTCATGGAAGGGAATGGTCACCCGATCGCCGACCTTGATCGTACGGACGTCGGGACCGACTTCCTCCACCACTCCGCCCACCTCATGGCCGGTGTTGGCGGGAAGGGCGAGCTTGAAGCCCATCCAGGATAGATCCTGGTTCCAGAAGTGCCAGTCGCTGCGGCAAACCCCCGAGGCCTCGACCCGCACCACGGCACCGTCGCGGTGCGGCGGCGCGACGGGAAGCTCGACCACCTCGATCGGCTTACGGAATGCCGTCATCTGCGCGATGCGCATCGTGCGCGAAGTGCTGCCTGCAGACTGGCTCGTGTGAGTGCTCATTGTTGCTCCTCCGTAGTATTCGCGCGTTCACCGGCCGGCACGCGCCTCGTGTTGAGGGGAATAGCGGCGGCCATGCACGTCCACCTTCGAGACCGCACTCTCGATATTGCGGAGATCGTCCCCTAAGAGCTCGATTGCCGCCGCACCGAGATTCTCCTCGAGTCGCTGCAGCTTCTTCGTGCCAGGAATCGGAACGATCCAGGGCTTCTGAGCCAGAAGCCAGGCGATCGCGATCTGCGCAGGCGTCACCTTTTTCTGCGCTGCCAGTTGCTGGAGCACCTCGACCAAGGCGTGGTTCGCCTTCCGGTTCTCAGGGCTAAACCGCGGAATAGTGTTTCTGTAATCGTCCGCTGCGAATGCCGTGTTCTCGTTGATCGCTCCGGTCAAGAAGCCCTTGCCGAGCGGACTGAACGGCACAAAGCCGATTCCGAGTTCCTCAAGCGTGGGCAGAATCTCCTTCTCCGGTTCCCGCCACCACAGCGAGTATTCGCTCTCGAGCGCCGCGACGGGCTGCACGGCATGCGCCCTGCGGATTGTCTGCACGCCAGCTTCGGACAGGCCGAAATGCTTGACCTTGCCCTGCTGGATCAGCTCCTTGACCGTGCTGGCGACATCCTCGATCGGCACTTCGGGATCGACCCGATGCTGATAGAAGAGGTCAATGACATCGGTTCTCAACCGCCTGAGGCAGCCCTCGACGACTTTGCGGATGTGCTCTGGCTTGCTGTTGAGAATCTGTTGTTTGCCATCGTTGCCGAAGGTGAAGCCGAACTTGGTCGCGATGACGACCCGATCGCGGAACGGCTGGAGGGCCTCGCCGACAAGCTCTTCATTCGTGAACGGACCATAGACCTCGGCCGTATCGAAGAAGGTGACACCGTGTTCGACCGCCGCGCGGATCAGCGCGATCCCGCTCTTCTTGTCCACTGGCGGGCCGTAAGCGTGGCTCAGTCCCATGCAGCCCAGGCCAATCGCAGAAACTTCCAGGCCGCTTTTTCCAAGTTTTCGCTTCTGCATGTTCCTACTCCACGACGACAATCAAAACGCGATCAGATCCGGTATTGTTCGTCGCTGACGTGCTCCATCCACTCGACGCTCTTGCCGTCGAGCTTCTCCACGATCGCGATATGCGTCATCGCGGTGGTCGCAGTCGCGCCGTGCCAATGCTTCTTGCCGGGCGGACACCAGACCACGTCGCCGGGGCGGATTTCTTCCTTCGGTTCGCCCCAACATTGGGTCCAGCCACAACCCGCAGTCACAATTAGAACTTGGCCGAGCGGATGCGTATGCCACGCTGTGCGGGCACCGGGTTCGAAAGTGACGCTTGCTCCAAAGGAGCGTGCCGGAGCGGGCGGCTCAAACAGTGGGTCGATGCGAACGTCACCCGTGAAATACTCCGGGGGTGCCTTGGCGGAGGGTTGAGAACCGCTTCGCTTAATTTCCGTCATCGCCATCTTCCTTTCTGATCGCGCCATGTGCGGTAACCCAGCCAGCACAGCAAAGCCCGACGTGGCGAGAAGCATGTCTCTGCGCGTCTGCATGACGCACCGCCTTTGACTGGTAGGGTGGCCCCGCAAGCCCCTCCCGTCGCGTTCCGATGCCGATCCGACACCTGCCCGATATGCGTCTGTCGTGGGGCCTGCTCACGAGCGACTTGCCCCAGTTAGGCCGTAGCGCGCGGCAGGCTCGCGACGTGAAAGGTTCGGATCGAGTGCGAGGCGGGCTGAGACGAATTTCTCCCAATCTTTCAAGTTGGGCAGCGAGGGGATCGTCACCAGCTCACCCTGATCGAACCCTGCGAGTGCTGCATCGACCAGATCGGTTGCCTCCATGATCATTTCAGGAGGAAATCTGCTGTCGATCGACACGCCGAACCGCTCGAAGAATTCCGTCCGCGTCGCGCCCGGCAATACCACTTGAACTCTGATCCCCTTCGGCGCCGCCTCGGTATGAAGGGCTTGGGTAAGGTTCAGGATGAAAGCCTTAGACGCGCTGTAGGTGGCATTCACATGTTCTGGATGCAGCGCCGCGATGGACGAGACATTGATGATCCCGCCCCGCCCACGTGCGGCAAAAACCTGGGCCGCGGCGATTGCGAGGCGGTGCGCGGCGACCACGTTCAATTCAACCACGCTTTCCAGAAAATCCACGTCCTCGACAAGCACCGGCTTGGGTGTCCCAGCACCAGCATCGTTGACGAGGAGCGTAATGGAATCGTCGGAGCGCAGACGCTGCTCAACGCGCCGCACATCGGCGCGTGACGTCAGATCCGCCGTCAGCACATCGACCTTCACGCCGGTCTCCGTCGTAAGCCGACGCGCCAAGCCGTTTAGACGCTGCTCGTTGCGGGCGACCACGATCAGGCCGTAGCCGCGCTTCGCCAACCGGTCGGCAAAGGCCGCGCCCATGCCTGACGAAGCGCCAGTAATCAAAGCAGTGCCCAATTCGGTCATGTACAAGGGCCTTCAACAACGGTCGAAAGGCCACCGACCTGCCGCTCGTGCCTTGATCCTGCACGACGAAACAAACCAGCGGCCCCAAACGCCACTGTAGACCTACCTCTGGAACGCGATTAGCCGATGAATTTCGCTAGCGCTTATGAAGCTGGCTCATTAATCGATTGACACAGATCATTGTGCCGTAAGAGCCTCTCGGACGCCGGCTAAGCCTGGGCAAGGCGAAGACTGGTCGATCGTCGGCTGTGTTCTTACGGATAGGTTGGGGCAATGACCCGCCAAAATGTCAATGACCTCCTCGCTTTCCTCGCTGTCGCGAGAGAGCGAAGCTTTACCAAAGCTGCGGCGAAGCTCGGCGTCTCGCAGTCGGCTCTTAGCCACACCGTGCGCGGACTGGAAGAGCGTCTAGGGCTTCGGTTACTAACCCGGACGACGCGCAGTGTCGCACCGACCGAGGCCGGCGAACGCTTACTCCAGAGCGTGGGACCCAAGCTCGACGAGATTGAGGCCGACCTTGCCGCACTGAGCGAGCTTCGCCAAAAGCCCGCGGGCACAATTCGCGTAACGGCAGGTGAACACCCGGCCTATTCGGTCCTATGGCCCGCCTTGGCGAGACTTCTCCCCGACTACCCGGATATCAAGGTTGAAATCGTTGTCGACTATGGGCTGACCAATATCGCCGCCGAGCGCTTTGACGCGGGCATCCGCTTCGGCGAGCAGGTAGAAAAAGACATGATTGCTGTGCGCATTGGGCCCGACATGCGCATGGCGGTCGTTGGCTCGCCTGCATATTTTTCGAATCGACCACAGCCGGAGACGCCGCACGACCTTGCGCATCATAATTGCATCAATCTGCGTTTGCCCACCTACGGCGGGCTCTATGCGTGGGAATTCGAGAAGGGCAAACGGGAGCCGAAAGTGCACGTCGAGGGATCACTGGTGTTCAACAACCTGGCCCTGAGAGTCAACGCCGCCCTGGCCGGTCTCGGGTTGGCGTATTTGCCCGAGGATCAGATTCTGACGCACGTCACTGACGGCCGGCTCATTCGAGTGCTTGAGGACTGGTGTCCGCCGTTTTCGGGTTATCACCTCTATTACCCAAGCCGCCGCCAACCCACGCCTGCCTTCGCCTTGTTGGTCGACGCGCTGCGCCACCGCGACTGATCGAGTCACCGGATCTTCGCAGGGCTCTATCGATGCGACCATTATAGTCGTCGTAACGGAGCCAACTATTTGATAATTTGATTTTCTGGCACCCGCCACGGTCATGGCTCAGGTCGAACTTGAGGCAATGGCGAAGCGCCTTTTGGGTGTAAGTATCGGCGATCCTGACGATCCGCCTACCAGGACGCGGCCATGGACGATCAGTGGATCATCGCTGAAAACATTGCCCGCTATCGTCAGATGCTGGCGACTGAAAGAGACGCTGACAAACGAGCGGTGCTCACCCGCTTGTTGGCTGAGTTCGAAGAGAAGCTAACCCCGAAGCCTGGCTCCCCTCAAAGACAAGCTACTAACCGGAACCAACTGAACGCTCCCAAGTAGCTGCGGAGTTGCAGCCGTTGCCGCTGCCGTTCGACACCAAACAGCGCCGTTGTACTTGTCCGATTTCTATCCTTCTCCCACCGTCGGCCCTATCCGCTATCGATACAGCTTCCAATGCGCAGCACCTATCGGCTTCTATTTGGATCATGGCGCTAAGGAGATTGCCATGGCCAGCGACCGCGACGTCATGATCAGGAAGACAATCCGAAGGCCGCAGCTTCACGAAATGGTGCCGCTTGCCGACAGCACTATTTACGAAATGGAGCAGCGCGGCGAATTTCCGCGGCGCTTTGCCCTCTCGCCCCGCTGTGTCGTCTGGGACCTGGCGGAGGTCGAAGCCTGGCTGGCTGCACGCCGATCAACCCCCATTGTCCGCGCGCAGTCTCCTGACGTCAGGCAACGGCGATCGCGCCCTGTTCGAGAGCCGGGTCCGGTTCAAACAGCGGCATCGAAGGCGGGATGAGCACGGGGACGCGCTTCTTCCCAGCGACCCAGGCGTCGATGATGTCCGACCACTCCTGCATCATATGGCGACGCTGAACTTCGTACTCTGCCTTGTTGTAGACTCCGCGTGACGAACGGCCGTCCTCGTGCGCAAGGCACTTCTCGATCCAGTCGCTGTTGAAGCCCAATTCATTGAGCAGCGTAGATCCCGTCCTTCGGAGATCATGAACCGTGAATGGCTCAAGGGGCAGACCTTCCTTCTTTGCCAGCTCGACAACCGAGTAAGTGACACGATTGAATGTCGCGCGCGACATCGGCGCGTCCGCGTCGTACCGTGACGGCAACAGGTATTGCGAATTCCCCGCACAGGTCTTCAGCGCGATCATGATGTCGAGCGTCTGCCGCGACAGATAAACGTTGTGCGCCTTCGAGCGCTTCATCCGCTCCTTCGGGATGGTCCAGACCGCATTCTCGAAATCGACCTCATCCCATGTCGCGTCCTGCAACTCGCTCTTGCGCACCATGGTCTGCAGATAGAGGCGCATGCCGAGCCTAATGGTTGGCAGCGTCGCCACCTTCTCGATCAGCTTGAGCATGATCCGTATCTCGGTCGGCGACAGCGACCGGTCTTTCGGCACAAAGGTTGCGATCGAAGACGGCCCCACATCGTCAGCGGGGTTGGCGACCTTCTCGCCGTGCAGGATCGCGAAGCCGTAGATCTGCTTGACGATATCTCGGACGTGGATCGCCGTCGCTGGCGCGCCGCGCTCGACGATAGCACCGCAATGAGCCCGGAGGTCATCCGGTGTGATCTCGGTCAGCAGCCTGGTGCGCCACCTGGGCAGCAGTTCGCGCTCGAAGATCGATCGCCGCATCGCCCGCGTGCTGTCGGCCATCGGCGCCGCGGTCAGCCACTTCTCGCCGAACTCGCCGAAGCTCTTCGCTTCCAGGAGCCGGCGCTTCTCCCGCTGCTTTTCAATCGCCGGTGATCGTCCCTCGTTGATCGCACGCTTGGCGTCGATGCACAGCTCTCGTGCACGAGCGAGCGACAGCCCGGCCGGACCGTACTTGCCGAACGTGACGGTCTCGCGCCGTCCATTCATCCGGTAATCCAGCCGAAAAGTGAGGGTCCCCGATGGCTTCACGAGCACATACATGCCGTCCCGATCCGTCACCTTATAAATTTTCTCTTTTGGTTTCAGGTGCTTAAGAGCTGCATCCGTCAGCATTTGAGCCGCCTCCGCGAAAAAAGACCGTCAGGCCATTTTCGGGCGTCCTCGTGACTAAATCTCTTTTTCTTACAACTAGTTAGGTCGAAAAAAAGACCGTCAGAAGCCACTCACACTCTGACGGTATCGGACAAAATCGGATTTCGCAATAGGTAAGCGCACCGTCAGGGAGTCCGTCAGCAGCGATCTCTGCCGGCCGATAGTCTCTGAATGTCTTTGAATGATTTTATTTTGTATAACAGCGAGTTATGGAGGTTTACGGGACGCTGCAGGATACCCTCGGAAGGGCCAAAATCATTCCCACTCGATGGTGCCGGGGGGTTTTGAGGTTATGTCGTAGACGACACGGTTGATGCCGCGCACTTCGTTGATGATGCGGGTGGCAGCGCGCGCCAGAAACTCGTGCGAAAAGGCGAAGGTGTCGGCGGTCATTCCATCCGTCGAGGTCACTGCGCGCAGCGCGCAGGCATAATCATAAGTACGCGCGTCACCCATCACGCCCACACTCCTGACCGGCAGCAGTACCGCGAAAGCCTGCCAGATCGCATCGTAGAGCCCGGCATTGCGGATTTCCTCGACAAAGACCGCATCGGCCTTGCGCAGGATTTCGAGCCGGTCGTGTGTCACTTCGCCCGGAATGCGGATCGCCAGACCCGGACCCGGAAACGGGTGGCGGCCGACGAGCCGCTCGGGCAATCCGAGTTCGCGCCCCAATTCGCGCACCTCGTCCTTGAACAAAGAGCGCAACGGCTCGACCAGCTTCAGCCGCATGCGCTCCGGCAACCCGCCGACATTGTGGTGCGACTTGATCGTTGCCGACGGGCCGCCGGCCGCACTCGTCGATTCGATCACATCGGGATAGAGCGTCCCTTGCGCCAGAAATTCGACATCGCCGAGCTTTTTCGCCTCCTCGTCGAACACCTCGATAAAAGTGGCGCCGATCCGCTTGCGCTTGTCCTCGGGATCGACGATTCCGGCGAGCTGCGCCAGGAACAATTCGCTGGCGTCGCGGTGAACCAGCGGAATGTTGTAATGACGGCGGAACAGCTCGACGACCTCCTCGGCCTCGCCGGCGCGCAACAACCCGGTATCGACAAAGATGCAGGTCAGCTGGTCGCCGATCGCTTCGTGCAGCAGGGCAGCGGCCACTGCCGAATCGACCCCGCCCGACAGGCCGCAGACGACATGAGCGTGGCCGACCGCGGCGCGGATCTGCTCGATCGCCTGGACGCGGAACCGGGCCATCGTCCAGTCGGCACGGCAGCCGGCGATGTTGTGGGTGAAGTTGCGCAACAGCCCGGCGCCTTGTGGCGTGTGTGCCACCTCGGGATGAAACAGGAATCCGTAAAAGCGCCGCTCGTCATCGGCGATCGCCGCATAGGGTGCGGCCTCGCTGGCGGCGACCGCGCGAAACCCGGCCGGCAACGCCTCGACCTTGTCGCCGTGGCTCATCCACACCTGCGCCCGCGCACCCTTGGGCCACAGCCCCTCGAACAGCCGGCAATCATCGAGCACATCGATGATTGCGCGGCCGAATTCCTGGTGCTCGCTCAACGCGACGCGCCCGCCCAACTCGTCGCACATCGTTTGCATGCCGTAGCAGATGCCGAGCACCGGCACGCCGAATTGCAAGGCGATCGCCGGGGCGCGCGGTGCCGCGTGCGCAGTCACCGAAGCCGGCCCGCCCGACAGGATGATCGCGCAGGGATCAAACGCGCGCAGTTCGTCCTCGGTCATTGTGTACGGACGAATCTCGCAATAGACGCCGCTCTCGCGCAGCCGCCGTGCGATCAGCTGCGTGACCTGGCTGCCGAAATCGAGGATCAGGACGCGGTCGGTCATTCGGGGCCGTCCTCCGAAATTGCCTGCCGGCGCTCGAAGATGGCGACGAAAAAGCCGTCCGTGCCGTGGCGCGCCGGGGTCAGGAACAGATAGTCGTCGCTGCCGGGCGGCGTACCGCCGATCGTCTCGATCCAGGCGCGTGCCGCCGGGAACAGTGTGAAATCGGGCGAGGCGGCGAGAAAGGCCGCGGCCTGGTCCTGGTTCTCCTCGCGTATGAGCGAGCAGGTTACATAGACGAGGCGCCCGCCGGGCCGCACCAGCCGCGCCGCACTCGTCAGGATCTGCTGCTGGCGCATCGCGAGCTCGGCGAGATCGTCGGGGCGGGCACGCCATTTGGCGTCGGGGTTGCGCCGCCAGGTGCCGGTGCCGAGGCACGGCGCATCGACCAGCACCCGGTCGAAGCCGGCGGCGTGGTGCTTGACCCAGGGATCGCGTTCGCTCGCCAGCACTCGCCGCTCGACATTGCCGATCCCGGCGCGGCGCAGCCGGCGGGCGGCGCGTTCGAGCCGGTGCGCCGAGACATCGCAGGCGACAAGCTTGCCGCGATTGGCCATCGCTGCGGCGAGCGCCAGGGTCTTGCCGCCGGCCCCGGCGCAGAAATCGACGACCCGCATACCGGGTCGCGCGCCGGCCAGCAGTGCCGCGAGCTGCGAGCCCTCGTCCTGGACGTCGAACAGGCCGTCCCGGAATGCGGCGAGGCCCGACAGCGGCGCGCGTTCGGCGAGCCTCAGCCCGATCGGCGACCACCGTGTCGGTGCTGCCGACACCCCTTCGGCGGCGAGCGCCCGGCGCGCTGCATCGCGACAGGTTTTCACCAGATTGACGCGCAGATCAACGGGTGCGTTTGCGTTGAGCGCCGCCATCTCGCGTTCGAGACCGTCGCCGAACACCCGTTCGAGATAGGGCTCGAGCCATTCCGGCAGATCATTCGCCACCGCGCGCGGCATCTGCGGATGCTGCAAGGTGCGGGTGGCGAGTGCGGTGACCAGATGCCGCTCACCGGCATCGAGCGGCGCCGGGCGAAAGCGCCCACCATCGCAGCCGACGGCGACCTGATCCGCGCGCCAGCCCTCCGCCAGCATCAGCGCCGCCAGCACCCGGCTGCGCGCCGTCGCGGTGATCGCCCCCTTGCCGAGACGCGCGATCCACCAGTCGAGCGCCGCGCGATGGCGCAGCACGGTGTAGACATGGCGGGCGATCTGGGCGCGATCCTTGGCACCGATATAGCGTCGCGCCCTGAAATAATCGGCCGCGGCATCATCGGCCGGGCGCCCGGCGGTTTCGATCTCGCCAAGGATGTCGATCGCCGCAGCGACCTGCGCGCCGGGGGTCATCCGCCCGTGGTCAATGATCGGCCGGGTAGTTCGGTGCTTCGCGGGTCATCGCGATATCGTGCACATGGCTCTCGCGCAACCCGGCCCCGGTAATCCGCACAAAACTACAGTTCTTCTGCATCGCCGCGATCGTCGCGTTGCCGGTGTAGCCCATCGCCGCGCGCAAGCCGCCGATCAGCTGATGGACGATGTGTCCCGCCGGCCCCTTATGCGGGACGCGGCCCTCGACCCCTTCCGGCACCAGCTTCAGCGTGCTCGTCACCTCCTGCTGGAAATAGCGGTCGGCCGAGCCGCGCGCCATCGCCCCGATCGAGCCCATGCCGCGATAGTATTTGTAGCTGCGGCCCTGGTAGAGAAACACCTCGCCCGGGCTCTCATCGGTGCCGGCGAACAGCGATCCCAGCATTGCGCAATCGGCCCCGGCGGCGATCGCCTTGGCGAGGTCGCCGGAAAACTTGATGCCGCCATCGGCGATCACCGGCACGCCGAATTTGCGACATTCGGCGACCGTGTCGACGATCGCGGTGAATTGCGGGACGCCGACCCCGGCGACCATGCGCGTGGTGCAAATCGAGGCCGGTCCGACCCCGACCTTGACCGCATCGGCGCCGGCTTCGATCAGCGCACGCGCGCCCTCGGCGGTGACGACGTTGCCGGCCACCACCTGGGTGTAGTTCGACAGGCGCCGGATCTCGCGAACCGCGGCGATCACCCGTTCGGAATGGCCGTGCGCGGTGTCCACCACCAGGACGTCGAGCCCGGCGGCAAAGAGCGCTTCGGCGCGCTCGATCCCCTCCTTGCCGGTTCCGGTCGCGGCCGCGGCGCGCAGCCGGCCCTGTCCGTCCTTGCACGCATTCGGAAAGCGCTGGGCCTTCTCGATGTCCTTGACCGTGATCAGCCCGATGCAGCGATAGGAATCGTCAACCACCACCAGCTTTTCGATGCGGTGCTGATGCAGGAGGCGCTTGGCTTCGTCGCGCCCGACATTCTCGTGCACCGTCACCAATTCGTCCTTGGTCATCAGCTCGGCAACGCTCTGGCGCGGATCGCTGGCGAAGCGGACGTCGCGGTTGGTCAGGATGCCGGCGAGCCTCCCCGCCAGCTCTCCAGGCCGGCCGCGCTCGACGACCGGAATTCCCGAGATGTGATGATCAGCCATCAGCCGCAGCGCATCGGCGAGCGTCTCGTCGGAATGGATCGTGACCGGGTTGACCACCATCCCGGCCTCGAATTTCTTGACCTTTCGCACCTCGTCGACCTGCTGCTCGACGCTCATGTTGCGATGGATCACGCCCACGCCGCCGGCCTGGGCGAGCGCGATCGCGAGCGCGCTTTCGGTCACCGTGTCCATCGCCGCGGAGACGAGCGGGATGCCAAGCTCGACCTCGCGGGTCAACCGGGTGCGGGTGTCGGTCTCCCCGGGCAGCACCGCGGACGCCGCCGGAACCAGCATCACATCGTCGAATGTCAGCGCCTGCCGGATTTCCATGCCGAACCTCTCAAGCGATGACGCCGCATTATAACGGAGCCTGCCGCGCTCGAAACCATCGGCGCAGATATGGGGGTAGTGCGGCAGTTATGCGCACCGGCGGAACCCTTTTGCGACGACATAGGTCTCGGCCGATTCGGCACGGCTCGCCGGTGGCTTCGCATGCCGCAGTTCGGCGAAGGATCGCTTCAGCCGGTCGAGCAATTCGCCCTCGGCACCACCCTGAAACACCTTGGCGACAAACGCCCCGCCCGGTTCGAGAAGGTCCTCGGCGGTCGACCAGGCGGCCTCGGCGAGTGCCACGACCCGCAGATGGTCGGTCGCGGCGTGGCCGGTCGCCGGCGGCGCCATGTCGCTCAACACCAGGTTGGCGGTGCCGCCGAGTGCGGCACGGATCATCGCGACCGTGTCCGGCTCGCGCAGATCGGCGCGCAGCAGCGTGGCGCCGGCCAGCGGCGCCGTCGCGACGAGATCGATGCCGACGACCCGGCCTTGAGGCCCGACGCGTTCGACCGCGACCCGGGTCCAGCCGCCCGGCGCGCAGCCGAGATCGACGACGCGTGCCCGCGGCCGCAGCAAGCCGAAGCGCTGATCGAGCTCGATCAATTTGAAGGCGGCGCGCGAGCGGTAGCCGTGGCGGCGGGCGGCGGCGACATAGGGGTCGTTGAGCTGCCGCTGCAGCCACTGTGTCGAGGATGGCTTGCGGCGCCGCGCGCTGCGGACGCGCACCGCCGGCGGCCGTCCGCCAGACCCCTGTCCGCCAGACCCCTCGGCGCCCGGTGCCACGCTAGCTCCGGATCAGGTCGAACAGGATGCCCTCGCGCACGCCGCGATCGGCGACACGCAGCCGACCGACCGGCCAGGTCTCGCAGATCGCATCGAGGATCGCGCAGCCGCTCAGCACCAGATCGGCGCGCTCGCGTCCAATGCATGGACTGGCGGCACGGCCGGCGAGGTCGAGATCGGCGAGATACCGCGATACCGCGGTGATCTGCTCGAAGGTCAGGCTGCTGCCGTCGACCAGCGCGCGGATATAGCGCGGCAGCGCCAGATGAATGCCCGCGAGCGTCGTCACCGTCCCCGAACTGCCGAGCATCTGCACCCGCCGCGTCCGGATCAGGCGGCCGATGCGATGGATGCGCTCAAACGGCATCAGTGCTTCGGCCGTCTCGGCCACCATCGTGCGATAGGCGGCCGGCGACACCTCACCGCCGAAGCGATCGGTCAGGGTGACGACCCCGAGCGGCAGCGATACCGAGCCGAGGATCTGCGGCCGCCACCAGCGCGGCTCGCGGCCGCCGCCCAGCCGCAACCAGACGATCTCGGTCGAGCCGCCGCCGATGTCGAACACGATCGCATAGGGAATGCGCGGATTGAGCAGCGGGGCGCAGCCAGAGACGACGAGCCGCGCCTCCTCGGCGGTCGAAATGATCTCGATGTCAAGGCCGATCTCGATGCGCACCCGTGACAGGAACGCCTCGCAATTCTCCGCCCGCCGGCAGGCCTCGGTGGCGACGTAGCGGCCGCTGGCGATCCGGCGAAAGGCGATCTTGTCGGCGCAGATCTTGAGTGCGTCGAGCGTTCGGGCGATCGCCCCTTCGGACAATGTCCCGCTCGCCGCCACACCTTCGCCGAGGCGCACGATCCGCGAAAACGCGTCGATGACGCGAAACCCGTCACCGACAGGCCGCGCCACCAGCAATCGGCAGTTGTTGGTTCCGAGGTCGAGCGCCGCAACCGCCCGCCCCGAAAGCTGCGGCAGGCGGACGGTGCAGCCCTTGATCGCAGGCGCTGCTGGGCAGTCGCGCGCCGCCGCCGCTGGCGCGAGGCCGCCCGATACAGGAGCGACGGTGTCGCTCCCGGCCGGTCCTGCGCTGCTGAGCGGGTTGTGCACGGCCGCCAATCCATCCTCATCAAATGGCCTCATGGATCGTAACGCAGCCGGGGACAGATGCAAAACCCTGCGAGCATCATGGTGAGAGCCCGAATGGCCAGGCGCAGCGGGTGCGATCCTGCTGCACCACCCCTACCCACCGGTCTGCGGCTGTGTTATCAATCGGCGCGCACCGCGACAACCGTCGTCGCCCCAGCTGGGGGATCGTCTAACGGTAGGACAGCGGACTCTGACTCCGCCAGTGTTGGTTCGAATCCAGCTCCCCCAGCCAGTCAAAGCCGCAGTTTTAACGGGCGTTCGCGCCGAGACAGGTGCGGCAGGACCGGCAGCGTCGGCACGGGCACCCGGCACAGTCGCAGGCGCGCGACCCCCCGATTTCCACCACCACCAAGGATGCTGACGCCGAGGCTGGCTTCGACATCCAGCCCAAGCGCAAAATCGCAAACCCAAGATTGTGACAAGACCAAACCGCAACTCAACGATTCGGCTTTGCCCCATCCCGATCTAGCCTCGTCCCGATCTAGCCTCGTCCCGATCTAGCCTCGTCCCGATCTAGGCACGGGCTGCGACCGGCCGGGGAAGGGGGGCATATCTCGTGCCGATTGCTCAATCGCTCACCGCCTGGGCATAAGTGAGTAAAATCTAGTCAAAACGACCTCCTGCGATCGGCAGCAGCTGTCGCCTTCGCTGTTCGCCCGGCTTGGCACGTGATTTGCGCAGGCGCCGAACGGGAGACGGCCGCACACGCTTATTGCAGGGGCGCAGCTCATGACAGGAAAGACAATCTCGCGCCGCCGGGTCTTGGGCAGCGCCGCGGCAATCGGTGCCGGCGCCGCGCTCGGCGCGACGCTGCCGTTTCGCTCGGCGTCTGCGGCGGCGACGACGGTCGGCTTTATCTATGTCGGACCGCATGATGATTTCGGCTACAACCAGGCGCACGCGCAGGGGGCCGCCGCGGTCAAGAAGATGGCCGGCGTCAAGGTGCTCGAAGAAGAGAATGTGCCGGAAGACGTCGCCGTCACGAAGACGATGGAGTCGATGATCGAACAGGACGGCGCCAGTCTCCTGTTCCCGACCTCGTTCGGCTATTTCGACCCTTACATCCTGCGCGAGGCGCCGAAATTCCCGAAGGTGCGGTTCGAGCATTGCGGCGGGCTGTGGACCCCAAAGGATCCAAAGAATATCGGCAGCTATTTCGGCTATATCTTCGAGGCGCAGCATGTCAACGGCATCGTCGCCGGCTTCGCCAGCAAATCGGGCAGGCTCGGCTTTGTCGCGGCCAAGCCGATCCCGCAGGTATTGCAAAACATCAATGCGTTCACGCTCGGCGCGCGGCTGATCAATCCGCAAGCGACGACGCGGGTCATCTTCACCGGCGACTGGTCGATGCCGGTCAAGGAGGCGGAGGCGACCAACAGCCTGATCGACGGCGGCGTCGATGTCGTGACGATGCATGTCGACAGCCCCAAAGTCGTCGTGCAGACCGCTGCCAAGCGCGGCGCGATGGTCTGCGGCTATCACTGCAGCCAAGCAGCACTGGCGCCGCAGGCCTATCTGACCGGCGCCGAATGGAACTGGACCGAGCTTTATCCCAAGTTCGTGACGATGTGGATGAAGGGCGAGCCGATCCCGAATTTCTATCGCGGCGGCTTCAGGGAGGGCCTGATCAAGCAATCGCCTTACGGACCCAAGGTCTCCGCAGCGGCGCGCCAGCGCGCGGACGAGGTGAAGGCGGCGCTGACCGAGGGCAAATACGTGATCTTCAAGGGCCCGCTCACCGATAACACCGGCACGGTCGCGGTCGCGGCGGGGCAGGAGCTGATCCAGTCGAACGCCACCGACGCCAAGCTCGAAGAGATGCACTTTCTCGTCGAGGGTGTGCTCGGCGCACTGCCGTCGTAGATCATGCTCGAAGACAGCGCAGCCGCGTTGGCGGCGCCGCGGCCGCGCGGCTTGGGCAGGCGGCAATGGGCCGGCGGCGCGGCGGCTGCCGAAGCGGTGCTCGTGCCGGCCGGCGCGCTCGTGCTGTCGCTGCTGCTCTTCGGGCTGTTCGTCGCCTGCGCCGGGGTCGACCCGCTGGCGGTGTGCCGATACATGATCGAAGGCTCGGTCGGCTCGTGGTTTGCGGTGCAGAACACGCTGACCCGCGCCGCACCGCTGCTGCTGACCGGGCTCTGCACGGCGCTGCCGGCGCAGGCCGGGCTGATGATCATCGGCGGGGAGGGCGCGTTCGTGATTGGCGGGCTCAGCGCCGCGATGGCGGGGGTGGCGCTGCACGGCGCCGCGGCCCCCGTTGCGCTCGCCGGGATGACGGCGGCGGGGATTGTGGCGGGCGGGCTGTGGGTCGCGCTCGCGGGCGCGTTGCGCCATTGGCGCGGTGTCAACGAGACGATCTCGAGCCTCCTGCTCAACTACATCGCGATCGCGATCCTGAACCAGCTCGTCGAAGGCCCGTTCCGCGACCCGGACAGCCTCAACAAGCCGTCATCGCCGTCGATCGGCTACGGCCACATGATCGGCACGATCCCGGGGACCGAGATTCATTGGGGATTGCCGGTCGGCATCGTCGTCTGCCTCGCCGCCTATGTCCTGATCCGCCATACGACCGTCGGGTTCGCCACCCGCATCGCCGGCGGCAATCTGCGCGCCGCGCGCATGGTCGGGCTGCCGATCGGCAGGCTCGTCATGCTGACCTGCTTTCTCGGCGGTGCCGCGGCGGGGCTCGCCGGCATGATCGAGCTTGCCGCGGTGCAGGAGCGCGCCAGCGCCGATCTGGTTACCGGCTACGGCTATGCCGGCATCCTCGTCGCATTTCTCGCGCGGCAAAACCCGCTGGCGATGATCCCGGTGGCGTTCCTGCTCGGCGGCATCGGCGCCAGCGGCGGGCTGCTGCAGCGCCATCTCGGTCTGCCCGACGCGGCGACCGTCGTGCTGCAGGGCATCATCTTCGTGATGATCCTGGCGAGCGACGCCGTCTATGGGCGCTTGCCGTGGTTCCGGCGCGCCGAGACCGCGGGATGAACGGCGGCGGCCTCGGCTGGTGGATCGTGCCGCTGGCGGTGCTCGGCGGCGCGGTCCGCGTCTCGACGCCGTTCCTGTTCGTCAGCCTCGGTGAATGCATCACCGAGAAGAGCGGCCGCATCAATCTCGGCCTCGAAGGCACGCTCGTCATGGGGGCGATGAGCGGCTATGCCGTCTCCTATCTCAGCGGATCACCATGGCTCGGGGTGCTGGCGGCGGGCGCGGTCGGGACCGGCATGGGATTGCTGCACGGCGCGATCTGCTCGCTCAAGCGGGTCAACGACATCGCGGTCGGCATTGCGCTGATGCTGTTCGGCGTCGGACTCGCCGATTATCTGGGCAAGCCGTTCATCCAGCCGGCCGCGCCGCAGCTGCCGTCGCTCGCCCTCGGCTGGTGGGCCAGTTCGCCGGACGTGCAAAACGCGTTGAAGGTCAACGCGCTGTTCCTGATTGGCGTGGCGCTGGCGCCGCTCCTTGTCTGGGCGTTCCGCGTCACCCGTTGGGGCCTCATCCTGCGCATTGTCGGCGAGAGCGCCGACGCGGCTCGCGCGCTCGGCTATCCGGTCGTTCCGGTGCGCATTATCGCGACCTGCCTCGGCGGCTTTCTCGCCGGCATCGGCGGTTCGTTTCTGTCGCTCTACTATCCGGGCGCGTGGAGCGAGCGGATTTCGTCGGGCCAGGGCATTACCGCCGTTGCGCTCGTCATCTTTGCGCGGTGGAACCCGAAACTGTGCTTCTACGCAGCGCTGCTGTTCGGCGGCGCCGGCGCATTCGGACCGTCTTTGCAGGCGGTGGGCTTGCATGGCGGCTACTATCTGTTCAACGCCGCGCCCTACATCCTCACGCTCTTGATCATGGTCGCCACGTGCTCGCCAAAGCGCACGCTGGTCGGCGCACCAGCCGAACTGTCGATCACCAAATAGGAGCGGAAATGAGCGGGCTCGGCGGCCTCAACAAAAGCGAGAACGGCGTCGTCATCGGCCTCGTGCAGATGCAACTGCCGGTCGTCGAGACACCGCTGCAGCTGGCGGCGCAGGCCGAGCGCATCTGCGCTATGGTCGCGAAGGCGCGGCGCGGTCTGCCGACGATGGACCTCGTCGTCTTTCCCGAATATGCGCTGCATGGGTTGTCGATGAGCACCGACCCGGCGCTGATGTGCGCGCCCGACGGGCCGGAGGTCGCTTCGTTCCGCCGCGCCTGCCGCGATCACCGGATCTGGGGCTGTTTCTCGCTGATGGAAGCGAACCCGGCTGGCAACCCTTATAATTCCGGCATCGTCATCGACGACCGGGGCGAGCTCGCCCTCTATTACCGCAAGCTCCACCCGTGGGTCCCGGTCGAGCCGTGGGAGCCGGGCAACCTTGGCGTTCCGGTCTGCGACGGGCCGAACGGCGCGAAACTGGCGCTGATCATCTGCCACGACGGCATGTTTCCGGAAATGGCGCGCGAGGCGGCCTACAAGGGCGCCGAGATCATGCTGCGCACCGCCGGCTACACCGCGCCGATCCGGCACGCCTGGAAGATCAGCAACCAGGCGAACGCCTTCAGCAACCTGCTGGCGACCGCCAGCGTCTGCCTGTGCGGCTCCGACGGCACCTTCAACTCGATGGGCGAAGCGATGTTCTGCAATTTCGATGGCACCGTTGTCGCCGAGGGTGGTGGCGTCCCCGACGAGATCGTGACCGCCGAACTGCGCCCCGATCTGGTGCGCGAGGCACGCCGCGACTGGGGTGTCGAGAACAACATCTACCAGTTCGGCCATCGCGGCTTTGTCGCGGTGGCCGGCGGCGCGCAGGATTGCCCCTATACCTACATGCACGACCTTGTCGCCGGCCGCTACCGGCTGCCGTGGGAAAACCAGGTTCGCGTCACTGACGGCGCCTCTTGCGGCTTTGCCGCGCCGACGCGGCGTTACCGGGAGGCCGGTCGGTGAGCGAGCGCTACATCGCCGCCGATCCCTATCCCTGGCCCTATGACGGGCAGCTCGCGCCACGCAACACGGCGCTGATCGTCATCGACATGCAGATCGATTTCTGCGGCATCGGCGGCTACGTCGACAAGATGGGCTACGATCTGTCGCTGACCCGCGCGCCGATCGGGCCGATCGGCCGGGTGTTGGCGGCGATGCGTGCGGCCGGCTTTCACATCCTCCACACCCGCGAAGGCCACCGCCCCGACCTCTCCGACCTGCCCGGCAACAAGCGCTGGCGCTCGCGGCGGATCGGCGCCGGCATCGGGGATCCGGGACCGTGCGGCCGCATCCTGGTGCGCGGCGAGCCGGGCTGGGAGATCATCCCGGAACTGGCGCCGGTTGCCGGCGAGCCGATCATCGACAAGCCCGGCAAGGGGTCGTTCTGCGCCACCGACCTTGAACTCATGCTGCGGCTCCGCGGCATCGTGAATATCGTGCTGACCGGCATCACGACGGATGTCTGCGTCCACACGACGATGCGCGAAGCCAACGACCGCGGCTTCGAATGCCTGTTGCTCGAAGATTGCTGCGGCGCGACCGATTTCGGCAATCACTTGGCCGCGATCAACATGATCAAGATGCAGGGTGGCGTATTCGGCGCCGTAGCCGATTCGCGCGCCCTTCTCGAAGCGCTCGCGTGATGGACCGGGCGTTCGGCGTCGAAATCCTGTCGATGACGAAGCGCTTTGGCGGCTTCGTCGCGCTTGACGATGTGTCGCTGCGGGTCGCGCCGGGCAGCTTTCATGCGCTGCTCGGCGAAAACGGCGCCGGCAAGAGCACGCTCGTCAAATGCATGATGGGCTATTACCGGCCGGATGACGGACAGATCATCGTCGGCGACCGCGAGCGCGCGATCCCCAACCCGCGCGCCGCCCATGCGCTGGGGCTCGGCATGGTCTACCAGCATTTCACGCTGGTGGCGGCGATGACGGTCGCCGAGAACCTTGTGATGTCGCGCACCGAGGTGCCGCTCGTCATCGACTGGCGAGCCGAGGAGAGGGCGCTGCGGTCATTTCTCGAGCGGATGCCGTTCCATCTGCCGCTCGATGCGAAGGTCTCGGCGCTGTCGGCCGGCGAGCGGCAGAAATGCGAGATCCTGAAGCAGCTCTATCTCGGCCGCCGCTTTCTGATTCTCGACGAGCCGACGTCGGTGCTGACGCCGCAGGAAGCCGACGAAGTGCTCGGCATGCTGCGCGACATGGTGGGGCGCGATGGCCTCACCGTTTTGATGATCACCCACAAATTCCGCGAGGTCATGGCGTTCGCCGAGCGCGTGACGATCCTGCGCCACGGCAAGGTCGTCGGTGACGGCGCGACCGCCGATCTGTCGCCCGACGACATGGCGCGCGCCATGATCGGCGCCGAGGAGCTGGTGGCGGCGCCGCGGCGCATCGGCGAGAAGGGCGCGGCCCGGCTGGAGATCCGCGGCCTCGACGTCAGCGACGACGTCGGGCAGCAGGCAGTGCGCGATTTCTCGCTGGCGGTGCATCGTGGCGAGATTGTCGGTGTCGCCGGGGTGTCGGGCAACGGCCAGCACGAGCTGGTCGAGGCGCTCGCCGGGCAGCGGCAGCCCGCTGCCGGCACGATCCGGGTGGCCGGCGAGGTCTTCGCGGCGCGGCGGGCAGAGATGCGCCGGCACAGGTTCTCCTGCCTGCCGGACGAGCCGCTGCGAAACGCTTGCGTCGGCACGATGAGCGTCGCCGAAAACATGGCGTTCCGCGGCTTCGACCGGGCGCCTTTCGCGCGCGGCGGTGCCTGGCTGCGGCCATCAGCGATGCGCGCCGAGGCGCGGCGGCGCATCGCCCAATACCGCGTGCGCACGCGCTCGCCCGACACGCCGCTCGCCGCGCTCTCCGGCGGCAATGTGCAGCGCGCCGTGCTGGCGCGCGAACTCGATGGCGGGGCCGAAATCATCATCGCCGCCAACCCGTGTTTCGGCCTCGATTTCGCGGCGGTGGCGCAGATCCGTGCCGAACTCGTCGCCGCCCGCAATCGCGGCGCTGCGGTCCTCTTGGTCAGCAGCGATCTTGACGAGATCCTGGAAATCGCCGACCGGCTCGTCGTCATGTTCGATGGCCGCCTCGTGCACGAGACCCCGGTCGCAACCGCCGAGCTGACTGAAATCGGCCGCTGCATGGCCGGGCAGTGACGCCAGCGATGCCGACGATCGCAGCCGCGCAGCCCTGTCCTTACGATTTCCCAATTTCGGGGCTGGCGCTGCTCGTCATAGACATGCAGCGCGACTTCATCGAGCCGGGCGGGTTCGGCTCGGCGCTCGGCAATGATGTGTCGCGCCTCGCCGCGATCGTGCCGACGGCGGCGCATCTGCTCGCCGGCTGCCGCGCCGCCGGCATCCCGGTCGTCCACACGAAAGAGGCGCACCGGCCGGATTTGTCCGACTGCCCGCCGGCCAAGCGGCATCGCGGCCGCGCCACGCTGCGGATCGGCGACGAAGGGCCGATGGGCCGGATTCTTGTCGCCGGCGAGCCGGGCAATGATTTTGTCCCAGCACTACGCCCCGAGCCGGGCGAGACCGTCATCGCGAAGCCGGGCAAGGGCGCCTTCTACGCGACTGCGCTCGACGCTCTGCTGCGCGGCCGCGGCGTCTCGCATCTGGCGATTGCCGGCGTCACGACCGAGGTTTGCGTGCAGACGACGATGCGCGAAGCCAATGACCGCGGCTACGAGTGCCTGCTGATCGAGGATGCGACGGAAAGCTATTTCCCTGAATTCAAGGCGGCGACCCTGGCGATGGTGCGCGCCCAAGGCGCGATCGTCGGCTGGACCGCCACCGTCGCCCAGCTTCTCGCTGCGTTGGAAGCGGCGTGAGCGCGGCACCGCATCAGGGGCTGCTGCGGCGCGATTGGCGCACGCTCGAGTGGCAGGCGTTCCGCGACGGGATCGAGGCTGCATGGCTTTATCGCAATGGCGAGCACGGCCCCTCCGCCGCCTATCTGCGCTATCGGCCGGGCGCTCATGTGCCGCTGCATTGGCACGCTGGTTACGAGCACGTCTTCGTGCTGGAAGGCTCGCAGAGCGATCGAAACGGCCGTTACGCGGCCGGCAGCGTCGTGATCAACCCGCCGGGCTCGTCGCATGAAGTGACGAGCCCGGAAGGCTGCATCGTGCTGGTGATCTGGGAGCGCCCGGTGGTGTTCAGCGCCGCCCCGCCCGGCTGATCCGGGCATCGGGCGATCGGGTTTATCCGAGGCACGGGCAAGGCCGGTCCTACCCGCGCAGTCGAGATCCCGGGCATCACGGGTCCGTGGCATGGTGCTTGCACGGTATGCGGAGCGGATATGACAGATGCGAACGTTGTGGGCATATGCCCTTTTGACGAGACCGGCGGCGGCGATTGCCGTGCGCCCTACGCGCGGGTGCGCCGATGGCTCGACACGGTGCCGAACGAATGGCTCGCGCTGAAGCAGAAGGAGGCGGAGCTCCTGTTCCGCCGCACCGGCGTGACCTTTGCGGTCTATGCCGAGGGCGGCGACCCCGAGCGGCTGATTCCGTTCGACATCGTCCCGCGGATCCTCGGTGCCGACGAGTGGGGGTTTCTGGCGCTCGGCCTGAGGCAGCGCGTTCTGGCGCTCAATGCTTTTCTCTACGACGTCTATCATACCCGCGACATCGTCCGCGCCGGCGTGCTGCCCGAGCGGCTCGTCCTGCTCAATGACGCATTTCGCGTCGAGATGCAGGATTTCGCGCCATCGCAGCGCGTCTACACCCATGTCGCCGGCATCGACATCGTGCGCACCGGCGAACGCGACTTTTGCGTGCTCGAAGATAATTGCCGCACCCCCTCCGGTGTTTCCTACATGCTGGAGAACCGCGAGGCGATGCTGCGCCTGCTGCCGGAATTGATGGCGCAGCATCCGGTGGCGCCGGTGGCGCACTATCCGGAGGAGCTGTGCGAGGTGCTGCGATCGGCGGCGCCGCCGCATTGCATTGGCGACCCGACAATCGCGGTGCTGACCCCCGGCCCATTCAACAACGCTTATTACGAGCATTCCTTTCTCGCCGACGAGATGGGCCTGGAACTCGTCGAGGGGGTTGATCTGCGGGTCGTCGACAATGTTGTGTACATGCGGACGACCGAGGGTCTGAAGCGGGTCGATGTCATCTACCGCCGGATCGACGATGATTTTCTCGACCCGCTGACCTTTCGCTCCGATTCGGTGCTTGGCACGCCGGGTCTCTTCAATGCCTATCGCGCCGGCAATTTGACGCTCGCCAATGCTCCCGGCGCCGGGATCGCCGACGACAAATCCATCTATCCGTTCGTGCCGGCGATGATCCGCTTCTATCTCGGCGAGGAGCCGATGCTGCAAAACGTCCCGACCTGGAGCTGCGGCGAGCGCGGCGACCTCGGTTACGTGCTCGACCATCTGCCCGAACTGGTGGTCAAGGAGGCGCGTGGCTCGGGCGGCTACGGCATGCTGGTCGGGCCGCAGGCGACAAAGGCGGAATGCGCCGCGTTTGCAGAGAAATTGCGCGCGCATCCGGACAACTACGTTGCCCAGCCGACCCTCGCGCTGTCCACCTGCCCGACCTTCGTCGAGAGCGGCATCGCACCTCGCCATGTCGACCTGCGGCCCTTCGTGCTGTATGGCGCAGAGGTGCGCATCGTCCCCGGCGGGCTGACCCGGGTCGCGCTGCGCGAAGGCTCGCTCGTCGTCAATTCCAGCCAGGGCGGCGGCACCAAGGACACCTGGGTCTTGGAGCGCTGAGCCATGCTGAGCCGCGCCGCCGACAGCCTCTACTGGCTCGCCCGCTATATCGAGCGGGTCGAGAATGTCGCGCGTCTCGTCGCGGCCAGCTACCGCATGGCAAGCATGGTCCGCTCGCTCGGCAGCAATGGCAATGAATGGCTGTCGACGCTGATCGCGACCGGCTGCGAAACCGGCTTCTTTGCCAAATACGGCGAGGCGACGCAGCCGGCAGTCACCGATTACCTGGTGCGCGATCCGGAAAATCCGTCGAGCATCTTGTCCTCGATCGACACGGCCCGGCGCAACGCCCGCGCCGTGCGGACCGCGTTGACGATCGACATGTGGAACGCGCTGAACGAGACTTGGCTCGCCCTGCACGACATGGATCTCGATTTCTCGTCATCGCGCAGCCCGATGCAGTTTCTCGATTGGGTGCGGGCGCGCTCGCAACTGTTCAATGGCGCCTATGCGAGCACGATGCTGCACAACGATGCATTCTACTTCACACGTCTCGGCACGTTCCTTGAGCGCGCCGACAGTACGGCGCGCATTCTCGAAGTCAAATACTATGTGTTGTTGCCGGGCGACGAAGAGGTTGGCGGCGCCCTCGATTATTACCAATGGCAAGCCATCTTGCGCTCTGTCTCGGCGCTCAGGGCCTATCACTGGGTCTACCATGATCGCCTGAAGCCCTGGCTGATCGCCGAACTGCTGCTGCTGCGGCCGGAAATGCCGCGGTCGTTGTTCAGCTGCCTCGACCAGATCGTCGAGTGCCTCCGGCTGCTCGCCGATTCTTATGGCGGGCAGCGCGGTGAATGTCACCGCCTCGCCGGCGCCCTGCATGCCCGGCTGCGCTACGGCCGCATCCAGGACATCTTTCAACAGGGGTTGCATGAGTTCCTGACAGATTTTATCGAGCGCACGATCGAGCTCGGCAACGCCGTCAGCCTGCACTATTTGACCTGATCGCGATCATGCGGCTGCGCGTGCTTCACCGGACCGGGTATCGCTACAGCGCGCCCATTTCCTATGCGATACAGACCCTGCGCCTCGCCCCGGTGCCGTTTGATGGGCTCAGGGTGCTGCGCTGGCGCGTCGCGGCCGAGGGCGACGACCGCACGCTGCCCTGCCTCGTTGATGGCCTCGGCAACATCCTGCATTGCCTCACGATCAATCGGCCGCATCGAGAAGCCGCCGTGACCGCCGAAGGAATCGTCGAGACGCTGCCTGGCGAGGGGCTCGTCACCGGCGCCCCGGAGCCGCTACCACCGGGTTTCTTCCTGCGCCCGACGCCGCTGACTGCGGCCGATGCGGCAATCGTCGACCTCGCGCAAGAGGCCGCCGCCGGCGGTGATCCGGCGGCGCGGCTACACGGGCTGATGCGGGCCGTCCATGCGCATCTCGTCTACCAGCCGGGCCACACCGACACACGGACTACCGCGGCTGCAGCGCTCGAGCAGGGTCGCGGGGTCTGCCAGGATCATGCCCATGTCTTTATTGCCGCAGCGCGTGCGCTTGACATCCCGGCCCGGTATGTCAGCGGCTACCTGTGGTCCGGCGATGATGCGGCGGCGCATGACGCCAGCCACGCCTGGGCTGAGGCGTATGTCGACGGCCTCGGCTGGATCGGCTTCGACGCGGCCAACGGGATTTGCCCCGACGAGACCTATGTGAGGGTTGCGGTTGGGCTCGATTACGGTGCTACCGCGCCGGTGCGCGGCGTGCGCTGCGGCGGCGACTTCGAGGAGATGGAGGTCCAGGTTCGGGTCCAGCGTACCGCCGGCGACCAGTAAATCTCGATCATGGTTCCAGCCAAGTCGGAAAATACTCGCCGATCGTGGCCCAAATTGCGCCGGCCGGCCGCGTGTCAGGGCGCCTTGATCTCGCCGAGATAGGCTTCGCGGATCATCTCGTTCTCGCGCAGTTCAGCGGCCGGGCCGCTCAGCACCACCTGACCCGTCTGCAGCACATAGGCGCGATCGGCGATCTGCAGGGCCATGTTGGCGTTCTGCTCGACCATGAAGATCGTCGTGCCCTGGCGGTTGATTTCGCGGATGATATCGAACACCTGCTCGACATAGGCCGGCGACAAGCCCATCGACGGCTCGTCCATGCACAGCAATTTGGGCCGCGCCATCAATGCCCGGCCGATCGCGACCATCTGCTGCTCACCGCCTGACAGCGTGCCGGCGATCTGGCGCAGCCGTTCCTCGACGTGCGGAAACAGCCCCAGGACACGGGCCAAATCCTGCTCGAATTCGAGACCGCGGCGGCGCGTATAGGCACCCATTTCGAGGTTCTCGTAGACGGTCATGCGCGGGAACAGCCGGCGCGCCTCAAGCACCGGGGCGATGCCGCGGCGCACCCGCTCGGCGGTGCTGACCCCAGCGAGCGGCCGGTCCTCGTACAGGATCTCGCCCCGCCGCGGCGTCACCGTCCCCATGATCGCCTTCATCGTCGTCGATTTGCCCGAGGCGTTGCCGCCCAACAGGCAGACGATCTCGCCGGCCTCGATCCGGTAATCGACCGATTTCAGGACATGGAGGTCGCCGTAGAAGGTATCGACGGCGCGAAATTCCAGCATCGGAACTCCAGCATCGCGGCGGTTACGCGAACGCGGCGGTGCGGCCGAGATAGGCGCGGATCACCTGCTGGTCGCGGCGCACCAGATCGGGCGCCCCCTCGGCAATCTTCTCGCCATGGTCGAGCACCACGACATTGTCGGCGAGGCTGACGACGACGTCGAGCTTGTGCTCGATCAACAGGATCGGCAGCCCATTGCGGTTCAGGCTCCTGATCTGCTCGGCGAGCTCCAGGGTTTCGGCCGGGTTCATTCCGGCTGTCGGCTCGTCGAGCAGCAGCAGCTTCGGCCGCGAGGCCAGCGCGCGGGCGATCTCGGTGCGCCGGCGGTTGGCATAGGACAGGCTCGCGGCGGGATGCTCGGCGCGCGGCAGCAGACGGTTGCCGAACAGCGCCAGGATTTCGAGTGCACGCTCGCGGGCCGCCTCCTCTTCGCGGCGCGCCGCCGGCAGGCGCAGCAGCGAGCCAACGGTACCGGTATCGAGCCGCGCATGCATGCCAATCATGACATTGTCGAGAACGCTCAGGTTCGGGAACAGGCGGATGTTCTGGAAGGTGCGGGCGATGCCGCGGTCGAGCACGCGATCGGGCCGCAGCCGGTCGAGCCGCGCGCCGGCAAAGCCGATCGTGCCCTGGCTGGCGCGAACGAGCCCGGTGACGGCGTTGAACAGCGTCGATTTGCCCGAGCCATTGGGCCCGATCACCGCGACGACCGCATGCTCGGGCACGGTCAGATCGACCGAGTGCAGCGCCAGCAGCCCGCCAAAGCGCACGCTCAAACCGGAGATTTCGAGGAGCGGCGAGGGTGCTTCCGGTCGTGCGGCCGGCGACGCGGCGAGGCTGGCAAAGCCGCCGCGGCTCACTTGCGCCGTCTGCTCGGCAAGGTTCAGCGCCGGCTGCGGTCGTGTTGCCGGGATCAGCCCCTGGCGCCGATAGAGCATCATGAAGACCAGAATGATGCCGAAGATCAACTCGATCGACGAGGCAAGCTCGACATGCTGGAGCCAGCCGATATCGACGAGCCTGCCCAGCGCATGCAGCCAGCCTGACAGGTCTTCGAGCACCCAGGATTGCAGGACCTGCAGGATCAGCGCACCGACGACGACACCCCATACGCTGCCGAGACCTCCGAACACGACCATGACCAGGATCATGACCGAGACCGGGAACATGAACATGTCCGGTGTCGCGGTCTGCAATTTGGCGATGTAGAGCGTGCCGGTGGCGCCGGCAAAGGCGGCCCCGCAGGCAAACGCCAGGAGCTTGAGCCGGACCAGGTTGACGCCCATCGCCTCGGCGGCGATCTCGTCCTCGCGGATCGCCATCCATGCCCGCCCGATCCGCGAATCCCGGAGCCTGAGGCTCACCAGGATCAACAACGCGACGAGCGCCACTCCGACATAATAATAAGGGGTGGCACTGACCCCGAAATCGAAGCCGAAGAGCTGGGGCGGGGCGACCCCGTTCAGACCCATGGCACCATTGGTCAGGGACGGCCAGTTGCGCACGACGATCGGCACGATCTCGCCAAAGCCGAGGGTCACGATCGCCAGGTAATCGCCCTTGAGCCGCAGGGTGGGTGCGCCGAACAGGATGCCGCAAAATGCGGCGATGGCTGCGGAGACCGGCAGCATCAGCCAGAACGAGACCTGGAAGTGAACGAAATCGCCGGCGCTCGTGTGATTGTGCGCGACGAGGCCCAGCCACTGGAACGGCTCCCACAGGCTGGTCCATTCCGGCTGCAGCTGCCACGAGCTGAGGATGCCGTAGGCGTAGGCGCCGATCGCGAAGAATGCGGCATAGCCGAGATCGAGCAGTCCGGCGAAACCGACGACGATGTTGAGACCGAGCGCCAGCGCCGCAAAGGCGAGCGCGTTGGCCATCGAATCGATGTCGGCATCGTTGCGGTGGATCAGCGGGAAGATCACCGCAGCGATCGCGATGGTGGCGATCAGCGCCCGCGCGTGATTGCGCGATCCGAAGAACCTACCCGGCAGCGCCAGCGGCATCCTCATTCGCCATTGGCGGGCGCGGCGCTCGGTACCGGGCGGCAGCTTGCCGATCTTTGCCATCGGGAGGCTCAGGCCATCAGGATTTTGTCGGGGTCGCGCGGCCGAACAGGCCCGAGGGCACAAACACCAGTACCAGGATCAGGATCGAGAAGATGATCACGTCGGTCCAGCGCACCGCGATCAGTTGGCCGCCCAGGCTCTCGATCAGCCCGATCAGGAGGCCGCCGACCATGGCGCCGCCGACACTGCCGATGCCGCCCAGCACTGCCGCCGTAAACGCCCGCAATCCCGCCGTGTAGCCGATGATGAAGCTGGTGAAGTTGTAGTAGAGACCGAAGATCAGGGCGGCGGCACCGGCCAGCGCGGAGCCGACAAAGAATGCGGTGACGATCACCCTGTCGACATCGACACCCATCATCTGCGCCGCTTCGGCGTCTTGCGCGGTTGCCCGCATTGCCTTGCCGAGCCGGGTGCGGTGCACGAACAGGTGCAATGCCACCATCAGCACCGCGGTAATTCCCCAGATCAGCACCTCGCGCAGTTCGAGCGTGACCTGGCCGAACTGCCAGCGCACCACCGGCATCGGGTTCGGGTAGTTCTTCGATTCGGCGCCGACACCCAACAGGATCACGTTAAACAGGATGTAGGACACCCCGATCGTCGTGATCATCGCCGCCGGTCCGCGGACCTTGCGCAACGGCCTCAGCGAAAAGCGCTCGATCGCGACGCCGAGCACGCCTCCGGCGAGCATCGTCACGGCGAAGGCGAGGGCCAGCACTCCGGCCAGCGCCAGACCGGTCAGCACATGGCTCTGGCCGGAAATGCCGACCGCTTCGAGCGTCCACATGCCGATAAACGAGCTGACCATAAAGACATTGAAATGGGCGAAATTGATCAGCTCGAGAATGCCATACACCAGCGTGAAGCCGAGCGCCAATAATGCGTACATGGCGCCCAGGCTTAATCCGTTGATTACCTGCTGCAGCAACACTCCGTATTCGCTCATGGTCGGGATGTCCGGATCAGCGACTTACGAACTCGCTGGTGCAACCCCGACATACTTGTACTGATGGAGCAAGTCGTCGAGCGGATACTTGTCGTTCTTGGTGATCTGAAACACACTGATCACTCGGTTCTCGATGTCGCCATTGGCGTCGAAGCTGACGATGCCCTGCAAAGTCTTGACATGCGATTGCTGGATCGCGTCGCGCACCGCGGAGCGGGTCACATCCTTGCCTGAGGCGGCGACACTCGCGACCGCGGCGAGAATGACGAGTGCGGCATCATAGGCGGTAATCGAATAATTGCCGGGCTGCTTGCCGTATTTCTTGGCAAATTGCTGGATGAATGATGCTGCATCGGGATTGTCGAGCACATTGGGTGCGGCGATCGTCGCATACCACCCTTCTGCCGCCGGAAAGCCGGCGCCCGACAGGATTTCCGCGCCGTAGACCCCATCGCCGCCGGCTTTGATGATCTTGGGGACGATATCGTAGGACTGCTTGATCACCTTAACCCCGGCCTGGGCGACGCCGCCGTAATAGAGCGCGTCGGGGCCGAGCCCTTTCATCTTGGTCAGCGTGGTCGTGTAATCGGCCTCCTTCGGATCGAGCCGGTCGCGGCCGAGCACCGTGATGCCGCGCTTTTTGGCCTGCGCCTGGAACGCATCGGCGAGGCCGACCCCGTAGGCACCGCTGTCATCGAGCACATAGACCGATTTGACCTTCAAGGTGTCGGCGAAATAGTTCGCCATGTTCGGACCCTGATAGGCGTCGGTGGTGACGGTGCGGAAATAGATCGCCTTGCCCTTGGGCCGGTATTGCCCGGCGAATTTCGGATCTGTGATGTCGGGATTGGTCGAGGATGGTGTGATCGTCGCCAGATCGCCTTCGCTCAGGATCGGCGACATCGCCTTGCCGGAACCGCTCATCTGCGGGCCGATCGCGGCGATGACCGAATCGTCCGATACCATCTTGCGGGCGTTGGTCGCGGCCTGCGCCGGGTCGTACTGCCCGGCGGTGGCAGTGCCCGAGTCGAGCTGCATCACATTGATCTTGTAGCCGGCGACCCCGCCCTTGGCGTTCGCATCGTCGAGCGCCAGCAATGCCCCATCCTTGATCAGTTCGGCATCGTGCGCATCGGCTCCGGTAAACGGCAGGCTGATTCCGACCGTGATGGTCTTGTCGGCAGCGAACACCGATCGGGACCGCGCCATCACAGCGCCGACCAGCGCCGTCGTCGACAAATTGATCAGCAAAGCTCGGCGCGACAGCATTTCGACCCTCCCTGCCCATGTCGAGGCCGTCCGGCGCTGCGCAAATCCCATGCCAGACCCGGCTCGACGGCAACAGCAGATTACCCGATTCTGCGCCGCGGATCAGCTTCCTGTGTTTTGTCCGAGCCGGGTTTGAGCAGACCGGAGACGAGTGCCGTCAGCGACGGGGCCTCGCCTTCGGCGAACCCGACGGGCCGGCAGAGCGCCATGGTCAGGAGGCCGAGGCGCGCCATCTTCTGTGCGGCATAGGCGCTCTCGGCCGCACTGGCGCTGATGCGCTCGAGGACCGCACCGCCCAATTGCTGGACCAGCGCGCCGCCGACGACATCGATGGCGCCGACCAGACCGGCAGCGCCGACCAGCCGGCGCAGCAGGTGAACGGTGCCAGCCAGACCGGGGCGCTGACCATAAACCTGCGCGATCTCGCGAACGAGGCGCAGCGCGCGGGCGGCAAAGAACAGCGTGTCGGTCAGCATCGTCGGGCTGACCAGATTGATCGCGAAGGCTTGCGCCGCCGCCCGTCGGATCGCTGCCTGCGCCAGCTGGTCGGCCGGAGCGAGCACGAATCGGGAGAACAGGACGAGCGCATCGGCGGCGCTGTGATGCGCATCAAGCGCGCTCTTGTACTGGGCAACTGGTGCGTGGAGCAGCGGGTCGCGGCCGAGGATCGCGGCTGCCTCGGCAAGCTCCCGCTTCAGTTCGCCAGCCAGCGCCGTCGGGATGATCTGGCGCAACCGCTCGGCCGAGCGCAGACGCCACAGCCCGCGCAGTTCGCTGAGGAACCAGTACCCCGCACCGCCCGCGGCCGCGGCGACTGCGACCGCGGCGAGCACGCCAAAACCGGGGCCGCGGGCAAAGCCGCCGGCGACAAAGCTTTCGAGGTCGATCGCGGCAACGCTCAAGGCCAGCAGCGCCACGCCGCCCAATGCCCATGCGAAGGGCGAGCGGCGCTGCACCCGGACCGGTCGCGCAATTGCCGGCACGGGCGAGGCGGGCAGGCCGAGTTCGAGCCGTCCCGTCTCCGCGGTTTCGACGATGCGCGGCCGCAACGGCCTGGCCATCACCCCGGTTTCAGCTGTCATCTTGGTTTCAGCCGTCACCCCGGTTTCAGCGGTCATTCCCCGGCTCTCGCCACCAAAATCGTGCGCTCGCCAGGCAGATATGAGATGCGGGTGGTCCACCCTGAAGACCGCCGGTCGGCCGGACCATAAATTTGCGGCGTCGCCGGCGCTGCCATCCCGATCCGCGGCTGGCCGGCCGCTCCGGCAATCCCGACGGGGATCCGCGCTGCTGCATTGGGGGTGCCGGACCCCATATCTGTGGATTGAACTCGCCCGGCTGCGGCATGAACGGGTAGAGTGATGCCGCTCGATGATGCGCGGGAGGACCGCAATGCCCGACAGCAAGACCAGATCCGGCGCGGCGCCGCCGAATTTCGAACAGCTCTCGGCCCGCGCCGAGGCGCTGATCCCGGTGTTGCGCGAGCGCGCTGGGCGCGCCGAGGAATTGCGCCGGCTGCCCGACGAGACGATCGCCGACCTGCATTCGAGCGGCCTGTTCCGCATGCTGCAGCCGGCCCGGGTCGGCGGCAGTGAACTGCCCTACCGCGCATTGTTCGAGCTCAGCGCAGTGATCGGGCGGGGCTGTGGCTCGACCGCCTGGGTGCTGGCCAATCTCGCCGCGCATCATTGGCTCCTGGGCATGTGGCACCCCGAGGGGCAGGATGAAATCTGGGGTGAATCGCCCGACAATCTGATCGGCTCGGCGCTGATCTTTCCGCGCGGCCGGGCGACACCGGTGCCGGGCGGCTATCAGTTGCGCGGGCGGTGGCCGTTTTCGAGCGGCATTGATGCCGCCCACTGGGCGATGATCGGTGCCTTTGTCATCGATGAGGAAACCGGGCAGAGCGAACCGCGCATCTTTCTGTTGCCGGCCAGCGACTACACGATCATCGATACCTGGCAGGTGATCGGGCTCAGCGGCACCGGCAGCAAGGATGTCGAGGTCGCGGACGTGTTTGTCCCAGCCTACCGCACCCTTGCCGCCGAACGGATCACCGGTGGCCCCAATCGAGGCAGCGGGGTCAATCCCGGCTCGCTCTATCAGCTGCCGGCGATCAGCCTGTTCGGTTTCGCGATCGCCGGCGTGTCGCTCGGGATCGCCCGCGGCGCGATCCAGCACTTCGCCGAGACGACGCGAACCCGCCTGAGCATCTATACCGGAAGGAACCTCGCCGATTTCAGGAACTTGCAGGTCCATCTCGCCGAGGCGGCGGCATCTGCCGATGCGGCCGAGGCGATCGCGCTGCGCGACTGCGATGAGGCGACCCGGATCACCGAGGCCGGGGTGGTGCCGAGCCTCGCGCAAAAGGCGCGCTATCGCCGCGATGGCGCCTTTGCCGCGACCCTGTGCACCCGCGCCGTCGATATCTTGTTCAGCGCCACCGGCGGCGGCGCGATCTACGCGCAAAACCCGATCCAGCGTGCGTTTCGCGATGTCCACGCGGCAAACGCGCACTACACGCTGACCTGGGACGTCAACGGCGCGGTCTTTGGCCGGGTCGCTCTGGGCCTGCCGCCCGAAGTGTCGCTGTAACCTGGTCCTGATGGGGCGCAAACGTGCAGACCAAGAACCCGCAAACCGCCAAACCGAAATCGCCGCCGCCCGAAGCGGAGCATCCTGGCAGCCACGCGGCAACGGTCAAGGCGACCGCCGGCGACGACTTTGATTCGCGCGATTTCCGCAATGCGCTCGGCAGCTTTGGTACCGGGGTGACGATCATCACCGCCCGGGGCAAGGATGGCGGGCTCTACGGGATGACCGCCAATTCTTTCACCTCGGTATCACTGGCGCCGCCGCTGGTGCTGTGGAGCGCCTCGCTCTACGCGCAGAGCCTGCCGGCGTTTCAGGAGGGCTCGCATTTCGTGGTCAATATCCTCGCCTATGACCAGATCGAGCTGTCGAACAAATTCGCCCGCACCCATGACAACAAATTCGCCGAGATCGACCATATCATCCCGGAATGCGGCGCCCCGGTGCTGATCGGTGCGGCCGCGCATTTCGAGTGCCGCAACGAGTATCGGCATTACGGCGGCGACCACATCATTTTTATCGGCCATGTCGAGCGCTATGCGTATACGAACCGGCCGACTTTGTTGTTTTGCCGCGGCAAATACATGCGCGGAGAGCCGCTGTTGCCGCCTTGACCGGCGGCGGCCGCAAAGCGCAGCCTAGCTCTCCTGCAGCTTGCGAGGGGCTGACCCTCCGGCGCGGGTCTGCGAGACGGTGCCGCGACTGCACCGGTGCGAGTAATACTTACTAGCGCTCCAATACTCGAGTCGCGATGTCGGCCCGGGACCGCCAGCCATTCCGTATTGTCGCGATATTGATCGGCAATATCGTAAGTCTTTTCATGCTCTTGCGTGTGACCTGTTTAAGACGATTGAAAGATGGCCAAAATCCGTCGAAAATGTGTTGACGGGCGATTAACCGTGGATGATTTTCCCGCTGCCAGCAAAATTTGCCGGCTCATGATTGTAAATGTATTGTAACGGGAGGACTCTATGCTTCGTAACAAAGAATCTTTTTGTGTCTTATGCCGGAAACATTTCCGGCTGTCGCAGTTGGCCGCCGCCCCGATGCTGCTGCTGGCAGCAACTGGGGCGTGGGCGGCGTCCCCGGAAAACCAAGGCCCGGTCGTGCAGATGTTCACGATCCCGGTGCCGGTCGCCGCGTCGAACAAAACAGGCGGCATGTACGGGTTCGACATCAGCTTTGTCGATCAGGCGAGCCAGACCTATTTTCTCGGCGACCGCTCGAACGCGGCAGTTGATGAGGTCAACGCCAAGACCGGTGTCTTTGTCAGGCAGATCAAGGCAAGCCCGCCTTTTGCCGGGGCCACCGGCAACAACGCCACCTCCGGTCCCAATGGTGTCGCGTCCGGCGGCGGTTGCCTGTTCGCCGGCGATGGGCCGAGCCGCGTGGTGTCGTTCGTATTGCCGGGCGGCAGCCAGGCGAGCAGTATCTCGACCGGCGGAACGTTCCGTGCCGATGAACTGGCTTTCGATCCGACAAACCGGATCCTGATTGTCGCCAACAATGCCGATTCGCCGCCCTTCGCAACCTTGCTGAATGTCAGCTCCGCCTGCAAGCTCAGCATCCGCCATAGAATCACCTATGCCTTCGCCACCAATGGTGCCGAGCAATCGGCATGGGATCCGGCGACCAAAAGGTTCTATCAATCGATTCCGTCGATCTCGGGAACCTCGGCAGCTCCCGGCCCGCTCGGCGCGGTCATTCGCATCAACCCGCTGTCTGGGACGATCGAAAACATGTTCGCGGTTCCGTATTGCATGCCGGCCGGGCTCTCGCTGGGCCCGAACCAGACGTTTCTCGCCGGCTGCAGCGTCGTTTACGACACCGCGGGCAATCCGTGGTTCGGCGCCGACACCGCCAGCGCCAATCCCTACCAGGTCGTGATCGATACCAATGGGGTCTACGGGTTTGTGCCGGGTGTGGGCTCCTCGGATGAGGTCTGGTACAATTCCGGCGACAACCACTGGTATACGGGCACCTCGAATTCGCCCTATTCGGCGCATCCGGTGGCTTCGATGACGGGCGCCACCTCAACCACCGATGAAGGGGCTGCCGTCCTTGGGGTCATCGACGGGACCAGCCAAAGCCTCGACCAGATCGTGCCGACGCTCAATGTGCCAGCAGTGACCGGAAAGCACGTTTCCGGCAGCTCGCATTCGGTCGCGGCCAACGCGGCCAACAACTGGGTCTTTGTGCCAATCCCGGCGAACAATGCGATCCTCGGCTGTCTGACCGGGTGCATCGCGGTCTATGGGCGGCAGGATATCGACAAGACCGCTGCCAACGACTGAGACCAAAACACCGGCGCCAGGTGTCGGCCGCCGCATGGTGACCGGCAACCCGGCGGTTACCGCGGGAAACACGGGCTTCGGCCCGTGTTTTGCGTTTCCGGAGCCCGATCAGGCGTTGCCGATCCGGTTATCCGGTGCCCGCAGCGCGCGCCACAGCCGTGCCGGTGTTGCCGGCATGTCGAGGCTGGCCGCTTCGGGTACGGCATCGCAAATCGCGCTCATGATCGCTGCCAGCGCGGCAGTGGTCCCGGCCTCGCCCACTCCCTTGACGCCGAGCGCGTTGCTGCGGCAGGGCACCGGACGCAGCGAGCTGGCGAAGCGCGGCAGGTCGCCGGCGCGTGGTAGCGCATAATCCATCAACGAGCCGGAAAGCAGCTGGCCGCTCGCCGGGTCATAGATGCCGGCTTCGAGCAGCGCCTGGCCAACGCCCTGGGTAATGCCGCCATGAACCTGGCCCTCGACCAGCACCGGCTGCAACGCGTTGCCGCAATCATCGACGGCGTGATAGGCGGCAAGGGCGGCGGCCCCGGTCTCGGGGTCGATCTCGATTTCGGCGATATGGCAGCCATTGGGAAAGGACGGCGCCACATCGACCGAGCTCCGCGTGTCGAGGCTTTCGGCGGTGCCATCGCTGCCGACCAGCTCGCCGGCACGCGCCGCGACCTCGAACAGCGACAGGCTCCGGTCGGTGCCGGCGATCGTGAACGCGCCGGCATGATAGATGATATCGGCCTCGGCCGCTTCGAGCAGCTGCGCCGCGACGCGCCGCCCCTTGTCGAGCAGCGCGACAACGCTCGCGGCGACCGCACCGCCGACCGACATCGTCGCGCGCGAGGCGACTGCACCGGCGCTCGGCACCCGGTTGTCGCTGTCGCCGACGGTCAGCTCGACGCTTTCGAGCGGCAGCCCGAGGCGTTCGGCAACGAGCCGCCGGTAGAGCGTCGCGTGGCCCTGCCCGCTCGGCTGCACCCCGATCGCCAGCAGGAGCCGGCTGCCGCCGGGAAAGCTGATTGCCGCACCCTCGCCGGGCTGACCCCCGGCAATTTCGAGAAAGCAGGAGAGGCCGAGGCCGCGGCGCCTGCCGTTGACCGCCGACCGGGCACGCCGGGCGGCAAAACCGGCAACATCGGCCTCCAGGAGGGCGGCTTCGAGCATCGCCGGAAAATCGCCACTGTCATAGGTGGTGCCGACCGGGGTCGGATAGGGCATCCGATCCGCGGCGATCAAATTGCGGCGACGCAGCTCGACCCGGTCGATGCCGGTCTGCCGCGCCGCCGCGTCGATCAACCGTTCGAGACAGTAATTGGCCTCGGGCCGGCCAGCGCCGCGATACGGTCCGGTCGGCACCGTATTGGTGAAGAGGCAGCGGATGCGGACCGAGAGGTTAGGGATGTCGTACATGCCCGGCAGGCAGCGGGTGAAATTGATCGTCGCAATAAAGGCGGCGTGCGACGTCAGATAGGCGCCCATATTGGCCAGCCCGTCGATCCGCAGACCGAGAAAACGGCCATCACGGTCGAGCGCCAGCTCGGCAGTGACAAAGGTATCGCGCGCCTGGTTGTCGGACAAAAAGCATTCCGAGCGGCTGGCGAGCCAGCGCACTGGCCGGCCGACGCGCCGGGCCGCCACCAGAAGTGCCGGATATTCGGGGTAGGGTGCGGTGCGCATGCCAAAGGCGCCGCCGACGTCGCTGCTGACCACCCGCAGCTGCTCCGCCGCCACTCCCATGATGCGGTGCAGATGGGCATGCATGACGAAGGCGCTCTGCGACCCGCAGGTAAGGGTATAGCGAGCGGTGTCATGATCGTATTCGGCAAGCGCGCCGCGCGGTTCGAGCGGGACGACGACGATCCGCTGATTGGTCAAGGCGACGCGGGCGACATGCGCCGCATCGGCAAAGATCCGGTCGAGCCGGCCCGCGCTCTGCGGATCGGTGCCGGGACCGTGCCAGTCGAGCGCCAGATTGCCCGGCGCTTCTTGCCACAGCTGCGGTGCGCCGGGTTCGGCGGCGCGGCGCAATTCGACCACCGCCGGCTGCGCGGCATAATCGATGGTCACCGCCTCGGCAGCGTCACGTGCCGCAGCCTCGCTCTCGCCGACGACCAGCACTACCGCCTCGCCGGCATGGCGTACATGCTGGGCCGCAAGCGACCGACGGTCGGGCACGACGAGGCCGCTGCCCCCTGGAACCGGGGCCGCGATCGTCAGCGTGCCCACCCCGGACGCAACCAGATCCGCCGCGGTCAATACCGCCAGCACGCCGGGCATCGCCGCCGCCGCGCCCGTATCGATCGACCGGATCGCGGCACAGGCGTGCGGGGAGCGGACAAAGACCGCGTGCGCCGCATCGCGCGGGGTTGCATCATCGGCAAACCGGCCGTTTCCGGTCAGCAGCCGGCCATCCTCGACCCGCGGCGCGAAGCTCGATCTCATCCTGTTCTCCCGTCATTATTCGTCATTGCCACACTCGGCCGGCTGCCGAGCGCCGATCAAGCGGTTTCGCGCGACTTAACAGATGTCGCCGATATTGCTCTAATGGAGTGGGGCGCTGACACCCAGGACGAGGGGAGGGGACATGCCGCGATCGCCCGCCGCCGCCTGCCGGTCGCCCGCGATCCGGCCGCGGCTCTGAACCGCGATGGACGTCACGCTTGGCCTTGCGGCCAATGCGATCGCGGCCGGCCTGCTGCTCGGCGGCTTTTACGCGGCGGTCACGGTCGGGATCACGATCTCGTTCGGCATGCTCGATATTGTCAACATTGCCCATCCAGCTTTTATTGTGCTCGGCTCGTTTGTCGCCTATACGCTGAATTCGCGCTTTGGTCTTGATCCGGTTCTGGTCGGAATCATCGCGGCGCCGGCGTTCTACCTGCTCGGGATCGCGATCTACCAGCTCTATTACCTTGCTTTTGAGCGCCGCGGGGCGGAGTCGATCCAGGGACTGGCCTTTTTTTTCGGTCTCCTGTTTGTCGGCGAGGTGGCGCTGATCCTGGTGTTCGGCGTCGACTACCGGTTCGTCAGCGCCCGCTATATCGGCCCGAGCCTGCATCTCGGCCCGATCGAGCTGCCATTGCGCATGCTGGTGCCGTTTATCGTGTCGCTGCTGATGGTCGCGGTGCTGCAGCTGTTTCTCGGGCGCAGCTTTATCGGCCATGCGATCCTCGCCGTATCGCAGGACCGGCTCGCCTTGCAACTGATGGCCGCGAACCCGACCCGGATCAAGCGCATCGCCTTCGGCATCTCGATCGCAACCGCCTCGGTCGCCGGCGCGTTGCTGATCATCATCCAGCCGGTCGTACCCTCGGTCGGCCGCGACTATATCGGGCGGATCTTCGCGATCTGCGTGTTAGGCGGGATGACGAGCTTTCCTGGCATGGTCGCCGGGGCGCTGCTGATCGGTGTCGTCGAGAGCCTGACCGCGACCTTCTACGGCCCGTCCTGGGCGCCGGCGGTGGCGTTCGGCTTTCTGCTGCTGGCGCTCGCGGTGCGCCCGTCGGGCATTCTCGGCCGCTGAGGCGGGATGAGCAGCGCAAGGTTTTGGCTCGCGTCGCTCGCCATCACCGCAATCTTGCTGGTGCTGACGCGCTGGCAGATCGAAAACGGCTACTTCTATTTCGCCGCTTATGTGGTGCTGCAATCGGTCGTGCTGGCAACCGCGTGGAACATTCTCGGCGGCTATACCGGCTACATCAATTTCGGCGTCGGCGCGTTCTTCGCCTTTGGCGCCTACAGCTCGGTGGTGCTGCACAAGCTGACGACGGTGCCGCTGCCGGTCATGATCGCTGCCGGGGGGCTGGTGTCCGGGCTGCTCGGTTTTCTGATGGGCTGTCTGACCCTGCGGCTGAAAGGTGTCTTTTTTGCCATCGCCACCCTCGCGCTGGCGATCGTGGCCCAAACCCTGATCGTCAACTGGGCATTTGTCGGCGGCTCGCGCGGCATCTACATCATCCGGCCGCAGCATGCCCCGCTCGCTGGCGGTTACGTCCAGTATCTCTATTCGCTGATGCTGGTGCTGAGCTGGCTGTCGATCGCGATCGCCCGCACGATCGAGCGTTCGCATCTCGGCCTCGGCCTCGCCGCGATCCGCGACGACGAGCAGGCGGCCGAGGCGAGCGGGGTGCCGACCCTGCGGTTGCGGCTCCTCGCGACCACCCTGAGCGGGGCGCTGATGGGTATGGCCGGGGCGCCGTTTCCTTATTACGTCACCTATCTCGATCCGACTTCGAGCTTCAGCCTTGCCTACGCGGTCAATGCCGTGGCGATGCCGTTGATCGGCGGCATGACCAGCTGGATCGGACCGGTCATCGGTGCGCTGCTGCTCGGGACGGTGCAGCAGGTGGCGACGGTCACGATCTCCTCGGCGCTCAATCTGCTGATCGTCGGGCTGTTGCTGATCGCCTTTGTCATCATCGCGCCGAACGGCATCGTCGGACTGTTCGCGCGCCGCCGGGTGCGTCGGCGATGATCGCGGCCGCCGCCGCGCCGCTGCTCGCCGTGACCGGGCTCGGCAAGCAATTCGGCGGGTTTGTGGCGCTCGACGGCATCGATCTCGAGATCGCGGAGGGCGAACGGCTCGGGCTGATCGGCCCGAACGGCTCCGGCAAGAGCACGCTCGTCAATTGCCTGTGCGGCACGTTGCGCCACGATCGCGGCGAGATCCGTTTCGCCGGGCGGCGGCTCGACGGGGTCCCTGCCCATCAGCGTACCCGGCGCGGGCTCGCCCGCAGCTTTCAGCTGCCAAGACCGTTTGGCACGATGAGCCTCGTCGACAATCTGCGCATCCCGCTGCTCTACGCGGCGAACGCCAGGCCGGGAATGCATCTCGGCGATGCGGCGATCGAGCAGCATTGTCTGGCGCTGCTCGGCGCGGTCGGGCTCGCCGATCGTGCCCGGCGGCGGCCGCGCGAGCTGACCCAGGTCGAGATGCGCAAGCTCGAACTCGCCCGTGCCGTCGCCAGCGGGCCGCGGCTGTTGTTTGCCGACGAGGCGATGGCCGGGCTGTCGACCGCCGAAGTCGAAGAGATCCTGGCGGTCCTGCTTCGCCTCAACGAATCCGGCATCACAATCGTCCTGATCGAGCACATCATGCGGGCGGTCATGAGTTTTTCGACCCGCCTCGTGGTGCTGGTCGCGGGCCGCAAGATCGCCGACGGGATGCCGCAGGAGGTCATGCGCAATCCCGAGGTCGAGAGGGCTTATCTTGGCGAGTAGCCTTGCAGCTTCGGGTAGCCTTGTAGTTTCGGGTCTCGACGCCGGCTATGGCGGGGTGCGCGTGCTCGAAGGGGTGTCGCTCGAAGTGGCCGCCGGCGAAACCGTGGTGCTGCTCGGCACCAACGGCAACGGCAAGAGCACGGTCATGAAATGCGTGATGGGTATGGTGGCGCCGACCGCCGGCACGATTGTCGCCGAGATCGATGGCGCACGCATCGACCTGATCGGCCGCCCGACCGAGGCGATCGTCGATCTTGGCATCAGCCTGGTTCCTGAAGGCCGCCGCTTGTTTCCAAAGCTGACGGTTGAAGAGAACCTGCTGCTCGGTGCGTTTCGCCCGACGGCGCGGGCCCAGATCGCCGCCAATCTCGATTCGTGCTACGCGACCTTTCCGGTGCTGCGCGAGCGCCGCCGCCAGCTTGCCGGCAGCATGAGTGGTGGCGAGCAGCAGATGCTGGCGCTGGCGCGGGCACTGATGTCGGCGCCCAAGATCCTGTTGATCGACGAGCCGTCGGTCGGGCTGGCACCGGTCCTGGTCAGGCGCACGATCGACAAGATCGAGGAGCTGAAGGAGCGCTACCGCCTGACCGTGCTGATGGCCGAGCAAAACTTCAATCAGGCCGTGCGCATCGCCGATCGTGGCTATGTCATCGTCCACGGCAGGATCGCCTTCGCCGGCCGCTCGGCCGACGAACTCAACAACAACGAGCTGGTCCGCAAATTCTATCTTGGATTGTAGCTGCGATTGTAGCTGGGATTGCGGCGGGGAGTGTCGCGGACCGGGCGGCTGCGTGCTGCGGCGAGGCGCATCCCGGCCGGGTCGGCTGCCACCTTTTCGCCACAGTTTGGCGATTCGATGTCATATGCGACCCTAATGGGTCATGTCTGAGAACACACTTTCACAAAGCCCGGTGGCACGAGCCATCGAGGCGGGAGGGGGCGCTGCGAATGACTGGACGTCGATGGTCGCGCCCGGCGCGATCGGGAACCGCGTGGCTGCTCCTGTGCGGCGGCCTGTGCTGCGGGCTCGCTGCGGGGGCCGAGGCGCGGATCACGCAGATCAACATCACCACGGTCGAAAATCCGACCTTTGGCGGTGCGACTTTCGGCGCGGCCGGCGCCTATGAGCGCATCGAGGGGACGTTCAAAGGGGAGGTCGATCCGAACGATCCGCTGGATAGCGATATCGTCGATATCAGCCTCGCGACGAAAAATCCCGATGGGAAGGTCGGCTATACCGGCGATTTCCAGATCCTGCGCCCGGTCGACCTGGCAGATGGCAATCACCGGGTCATTTTCGATCTGCCGAACCGGGGCCGCGCGACCGCGCTGACCAGCCTCAACGACAGCACCAGCGCCAACAACACGACAACCGCGGGAAGCCCCGGCAACGGCTTTCTGATGAACCAGGGCTACACGATCGTCGAAGGGGCTTGGGACATCAGCGCCGCGCAGGGCGGCACCGCATTCGGCGTGACCTTCCCGATCGCCACGAACAAGAACGGCTCGACGATCACCGGCCGGGCCACGGAAGAGTTCGATATCGATCAGAATGCGACGCCGGCGAGCGAACCCTTGACCTATCCGGCAGCGACCGCCGACA
>Ga0335075_10000562_pt1 | contig 64252 bp, 64 predicted proteins | sample Lox_Sample_24_FD_206723 | JGI IMG/M metagenome (GOLD analysis project Ga0335075, IMG submission 206723) | Soil microbial communities from Loxahatchee National Wildlife Refuge, Florida, United States - Lox_Sample_2.4 | ecosystem: Environmental > Terrestrial > Soil > Wetlands | place: USA...
GAAGGATATAGGCTAGCATTGCGAGTCTTTCCCGAGCATGGCTCTCACCGGACTAGCGCCCGCCGTTGACGCTGAGCGTCGTCCCCGTCACGTAGCTCGCCTCGTCCGAGGCCAGGAACAGGGCCGCCTTCGCGATCTCGATCGGTTCGCCGCCGCGCTTCATCGGGTTGAGATGGCCGATCATCTCCTCTTTCCCGGCCGCGCGCGCCATGTCGTAAATGGGCTGCGTCATCCCCGTCTCGATCAGGCCGGGGCAGATCGCGTTGACCCGGATGTTCGCGCCGCAGAGCTGCGTCGCCGCGACCTCGACCAGACTGATCACGCCGGATTTGGATGCGGAATAAGCCGGCCCGCCGGCGCCGGCGCGGATGCCGGCGACCGAGGCGGTGGCGATGATCGAACCGCCGCCGCGCTCATTCATCACCGGAGCGGCGTGCTTGATCGCAAGAAACGGGCCGATCAGGTTCACGCGCAAAATCTCCTGCCAGTCTTCGGGGCTCTGCTCGAAGATCGAGGCGAGGCCGCCCGAAATGCCGGCATTGGCGAAGAAGACGTCGAGCCCGCCATGCTCGCGCCGAGCCAGTTCGATCAGCCCGAGCACGTCCTCCTCCCGCCCGGCATCGGCCGCGACCACGCCCTGGCTCGCCACGACGTCGGCGGCAATCACCGTCGCGCCCTCGCGTTCGAACAGGGCCACCGTCGCCTTGCCGATCCCCGAGGCCGCGCCGGTGACGATCGCGACCTTGCCGTCCAGTCTACCCGCCATTTCGCCTTACTCCGTCATTGCGAGGCGCGAAGCGACGCGGCAATCCAGCCTGCCTCCGCCCCCTGCTGGATTGCTTCGCTTCGCTCGCAATGACGAGCGGGTCACAAGCCAACCCCGACCGTTGATCCGCCGTCGACGATGATCGTCTGCCCGGTCATGAAGGTCGAGGCCGGCGCCGCCAGGAACACCGCCGCGCCGGCGATTTCGTGGGGTTCGCCGATCCGGCGCAGCGGCGTGCCGCGCGTCACCGCCTTCAGCGTGTCCGGATTCTCCCAGAGCGCCTTGGCGAAATCGGTCTTCACCAGCCCGGGCGCGATGCAGTTCACGCGCACGCCCCTCGGCCCGAACTCGGCCGCCAGGTTGCGCGCCAGCTGGAAATCCGCCGCCTTGGAGATGTTGTAGGCGCCGATCACCTCGGAGCTGGTCAGCCCGCCGATCGAGCTGACGATGACGATCGAGCCCTCGCCGCGCGCCAGCATCTCCGGCGCCACCATCGAGATCAGCCAGTGATTGGCGATCACATTATTGTCCAGGATCTTGCGGAACTGCTCGTCCGTAATCCCGGCCATCGGCCCGTAATAGGGGTTGGAGGCGGCGTTGCAGACCAGCACGTCGATCCGCCCGAAGGCGGCCCGAGTCTCGTCGGCCAGCCGCTGCAATTCCTCCTTCGAGGAGATCGAGGCCGGCACCACGATCGCGGTCCCCTCGCCATGTCTGGCGTTGATCGCGTCGGCCACCTCCTGGCAGGCGGGCGCCTTGCGGCTGGAGATCACCACCTTGGCGCCATGATCGGCCAGCGCCTCCGCGATCGCCCGCCCGATCCCCCGGGAGGACCCGGTGACGATGGCGACCTTCCCGGTCAGGTCGAAGAGTTTCATTTTTTAATCCTCCCCGGCACGGGGAGGGGGACCAGCCGCAGGCTGGTGGAGGGGGCCCTCCACCGCTGCTGCGGGCACGGAGCCCCCTCCACCACGCCGCTAAGCGTCGCGGTCCCCCTCCCCGTGCCGGGGAGGAGCTCAACCATGCTTCGCGAACTCGATCCGGGCGATCGCCCGGTTGTGCACCTCGTCCGGCCCGTCCGCGAGGCGCAGCGTCCTGATCCCGGCCCAGCTCGCCGCCAGCGGGAAATCCTGGCTCACGCCCGCGCCGCCATGCGCCTGCACGGCATCGTCGATGATCTGCAGCGCCATTGTGGGCGCATAGACCTTGATCATCGCGATCTCGGCCTGGGCGGCCTTGTTGCCGGCCTTGTCCATCAGGTCCGCCGCCTTGAGGCAGAGCAGCCGCGACATGTCGATGTCGATCCGCGCCCGCGCCACGCGCTGCTCCCAGATGCTGTGCTCCATCAATTTCTTGCCGAACGCCACGCGCGACTGCAGCCGCAGCACCATCGCCTTCAGCGCCTCCTCGGCCGCGCCGATCGTGCGCATGCAATGATGGATCCGCCCCGGCCCGAGCCGGCCCTGCGCGATCTCGAAGCCGCGCCCCTCGCCGAGCAGCATGTTCGACGCCGGCACGCGGACATTCTCCAGCACGATCTCCATATGGCCGTGCGGCGCGTCGTCATAACCGTAGACGGTGAGCGGCCGGAGCACGGTCACGCCCGGCGCGTCGAGCGGCATCAGCACCATCGACTGCTGCCGGTGCCGGTCCGCCGAACGGTCGGTCTTGCCCATCAGGATCGTGATCTTGCAGCGCGGATCTCCGGCGCCGGACGACCACCATTTGCGCCCGTTGATCACATAATCGTCGCCGTCCCGCGCGATGTCGCACTCGATATTGGTGGCGTCCGAAGAGGCGACCCCCGGCTCGGTCATCAGGAAGGCCGAACGGATTTCCCCGTTCATCAGCGGCTTCAGCCACTCCTCCTTCTGCGCCCGCGTCCCGTAGCGGTGCAGCACCTCCATATTGCCGGTGTCGGGCGCCGAGCAGTTGAAGACCTCGCTCGACCAGAGGATCCGCCCCATCTCCTCCGCGCAGAGCGCATATTCGAGATTGGTGAGCTGCGTGCCCTCGAATTCGAAGCTCTCGTCGACATGGGCCAGCGCACCGCCCGGCGGCATGAACAGGTTCCACAGCCCGGCCTGCCGCGCCAGCGGCTTCAGCTCCTCGATAACGGGGAGCGGCTGCCAGCGATCCCCCTCGTTCAGCTGCGTCTTATAATCCCCGACTCGCGGCCGGATCCGAGTCTCCAGAAACTCCCGCACCCGATCCCGGTAAAAAGCCTGCCGTTCCGTAAGGTCAAAATCCATGGAGGCCGAACCCCTTCGTTTCACGCGCTGCAGCTGTGGGGGAAGGGGTGCCAGAAAGAGGGGGAGCGGGGCAAGTGGGGGAGGGCGGCGGACGATGCTCACGCGTTCTAAGTTTCCTCAGAAGCTACCGGCACTGGCTTAGCCCTTTTCATCATCGATAATATTTTTGATCGTGGCCCATGTCTCTTCAGGCCACGTGGATACGAATTTGACCAGTTTCGCATCACCACTGTTGAGCAATTTCCGCCGGAATGACGGTGCCATAGATTCGCCTTGCTGAACCGTTTCCTCATCCACGTCCATTCCCCGGACAATGGCGCCGGTACGGAGGGCCTCCTCCAGCGTGAGCGTAAACGGGGTAGCAAAACTAGCTCCACAAGTGCCGCAGGACTTCGCACTCATGGGGTTCAACGTCTGACATTCTGGGCAAGGCTTAAGGCGTGGTGCGGCCTTGGGGAACTCAAAACCGCAGACCTCGCAAAATGTCGCTCCTAGCGGGGCCTCAGCTGTACAGCTTGGGCATCTCTTAGTTTTCGACGGGCTTTCCTCTCGCCGAGCGTTCGCCGACATCTCTTCCTCGACGCGACGAGCAAATTCTTCCAGAACATCAAATGATGGCATTACGACATACGCTCGTGTGTCGTCTTCAGGCCCATTCGAACGGACGACCCTGCCAATTGCTTGTCGGAAGGATAATTCGGTAAGGGCATTTGGAAGATAAAGCAGAACCCTTAAACGCTTGATATCAACTCCTTCGGTGATCATGGCTACCGAAACGATCCAGCGACGATCGGTATTTCGAAATGCCTGAATCTTTCCCTCTGGATTCTTCATTTGACTGTGAACGAGATAGGGAGTCTCTCCCTCCATCATCTCGATCAGCTCCATCATGTATTCGGCCATCTCGATCGTCGGAGCGATGACCAGCCCGCCTGCATTCGGCATACGGAGGCGAAGGTCGTCGAGCTTCCTGCTCGCCCACTCGACCATCGTAGCTTGGTACCCGGTTGCGAGCGGTGTCCTCTGGCCCGGCTCGTACTGGGGCGTGCATGCAAGTTTGTAGAAATCTAGAGCCCGCTGCAGACCTGGTACCCTCCGCAGCGTGTCAGGAAGCTGGGCTGCCTGAGTGCTCGAGACATGCACTTGCTGACCAGCCTCAAGATCTACGGTGAAATGCCCCTCGTGCCTGTGAAAGGCGACCGGTCGACAATATTCTAAGTCAACGGCATCGCCATAACTGAGAGTGTATGTCCCCTCCGGAGGGTGATTGATCTCGCCTTCGTCGTCATAAGCCAACCATATCGATTTTTGCCGGTCCGACCGGATGGGCGTGCCCGTGAGAACTAGGACATAACGTGCATCGGTGAAGGCGCTGTCGGCGCTGCTTCCCCATGCAGCAGATACCGCTGCATGATGGTGCTCGTCGCAGATCACTAATACGCGATTTGCATTGCATACATTTCGAAATGAGTCGTGAAGACCTTGGATGGCGGCCCATGTTGCGCAAATATCGATTCCTAAATTCTCGATCGCGTCGTCACCACCGGTTACCTTGCCCATAAAGCGACCAGTTACTTGATAGTAGTCTTTGGCCCACTGGTTAACCACCTCAACGCGCGGCGCGATTACGATGACTCGGTCAATCTCGCCTTTTTCAAAAAGCTGCTGAGCCAAAACGCAGCCTGCTATCGTTTTTCCGGCTCCGGGGGCAGCGTTGATCAGGAAGTGACGATCCTTTGCATCAACGATGAGCCACTTGAGAGCCTGATTTAGCGCGTCAGTTTGCCAAGGGATAGAGCGAGCGGCGGGCGCCTTCGGTGACGCTGCCGTCGGCCGGGTCGGGCACCAGCATGTCGAGATAGCGCCGCGCGTGCCGCGCCATCGCCGATTCCGCCGCCGGATTGGGCGCGTCCAGCGCGGCCTGCGAGCAGACCAGCCCGTTGAAATCGGCGTCGAACAGCAGGGGACATTGGAAGACGCGCATATGATGGCTCGGATCAGCCGGCGCGGCATGGCTGAAATAGGCCAGGTCCGGATGCCAGCGCCCGCTCACCACCTCGCTGACCGTGCGGCAGACGATCGCCATCAGCAATTCGATCGCCTGGCGGCCGTCATAGCCGCCGACGAAGCCGGCGCGGATGATCGCCATCCCGTCCCTGCGACCCTCGCCCTCATCCTCGATGTCGAGCGCCATCACCTCGTTCAGCAGGCCCTGATATTCGACCATCGCGTTGAGCACGTCGCGGGCCGTGCCCTGGTGGGCGAGCAGCAGGCTGATCGGGCCGAGGCTGGGCAGGGTCCGGCTCTCCGCCATGAGCAGGCCGAAACTCTCGCAGCGTGACTCCACGGCGCTCGCCTCGAGCAGCTCCGCGACGGCGCCGGAGGGCAGCAGCGCGTCGGGATCCTCGAGCGTGGCCGGGCTGATCCGAACCCGGCGGAGCATGGCATAGGGGTCGAGGCCCACGAAGCGGGCGACCTCGAAATAATTGGTCAAGGCGGCCGTATGGATCTGGCCGTCCACCTGCGCCTCCCCTGGTCCGAAGGCAGCGCCATCCCGCCGGACGGACGGGCCAGGTGGCGCGAACTGAATGATGTCTGTCGCGATCTGACAAGTCGAATGACCGGCCGATGCCGTAGGCGCCGAGCATCCTGACCTGTCCGGGCAAAGTCAATGGGCGCCGACCCGTCCCGGCATCGATGACAACGGTATCATCGCCTGAAAAAGGGGAAGGCGATGGCGTGTGGAGTAAGCGTAGTGGAGCGTGACGACCTGTTGACCGAGACGAAGGACAGCACCGTGCGGCGCGCCTGGCCTTTGGCGGGGCGCGATTATCTGAGCGACACGCCGGAGGCGCGGGTGCGCTTCGCCGCGACCACGAGCATGGCCGCGACCCTGGTGCAGGAGGTGAACCAGCCGCTCACCGCCGCCTCCAATTATCTGTTCGCCGTCGCCCGCCGGCTGCGCGACCTGGGCGAGGGCTATGAGGAGATGCTGGCCCTGATCGACAATGCCAGCAGCGAAACCCTGCGCGCCGGCGAGATCATCCGCCGCACCCGCAATTTCGTGGTCAGCGGCCGCGTCACCGGCCGGCGCGAGAATGTCCGCACCATGGTCGAGCGCGCCTTGCTGCTGCTCAACGGGTCGCGCGACGAGGGTGTGGAGATCGACGTGAAGGTGCCGCTGGACCTGTTCGCCAAGACCGACCGGATCCAGATCGAGCAAGTGCTCGCCAACTTGCTCGCCAATGCCTGCGCGGCCCTGGCCGGCGAGGCGCGGCCGCGCATCGTCGTCGAGGCCGGGTGGCAGGGCGACGAGATCCTGATCCAGGTCGCCGACAACGGCCCCGGGCTGACCCCAGACGCGCCGGACCAGCTGTTCGAGCCGCGGGAGGCCGGCGCGGCGGGGGTCGGGCTCGGCCTCGCCATCTGCGCCACCATCGCGCGCGCCCATGGCGGGCGGCTCTGGGCCGGCAATGGCGAAAAGGGCGGCGCGGTCTTCAGCCTGGCTCTGCCCCCGGCGCTCTGACGCCCGCGGGACAGGGCGCGCGCGCTCAGGCGACGGTCTGCCGCTCCGCGGCGACAGGCGGCGAGACGGACGCCGCGGCCTCGGGCGGGGCGTCGAAGCGGACCACCTTGCGCCCGCCGCACCACAATTCGACGGAGGTGGCGCGCGGCTTGTTCTGGACGAGCAGAATCGCCTCGACGTCGTCGCCGGAATGGAATTCCTCGACGCCGTCGATATGCCCGCTGTGCGGGTTCATTCGGTACAGGCGGTAGTCGGGCATGACGCATTCCCTCGAAAATCAGCGGGAGCGCGACGATTGTCTCTCAGGCGCCACCATGCCGAAGAGGGTGGGTGGCGATGCGCCCTTCTACCAGCTTTCGCCTGGCCATACACTGATCGAGATCAGCGCCGGCGCGGCGGCGATGCCCAGCCCATCCGGACGTAGGTTTCCGACCAAATCAGGAATTGCGTGCATTTTGCTTAAGCTATTGAATTATCTATATAAAATGCCAAATTTAAATAGGGCTGTCCGCACTCAAATACCTCGTCTTTGCGTAAAGTTCGTATAGTTCGGGACCCGCGGGACTTGACTCCGGCCCGCCTTCCGCGCTGCTCCCCGCGCATGAGCAACGACGCCACCGCCGCCCGCCGGGCCCACCATCCGGTCGACTCGATCTTCACCCGGCGCTGGTCGCCCCGCGCCTTCGACCGGTCGGTCATCCCGGACGCGGATCTCCACACCATCTTCGAGGCGGCGCGCTGGGCGCCCTCCGCCTTCAACGCCCAGCCCTGGCGCCTGCTCTACGCCAAGCGCGAGAGCGCGGACTGGGAGCGGTTCCTGTCCCTGCTAATCCCGTTCAACCAGGCCTGGGCGCAGACCGCCTCGGTGCTGATCTATCTCTGCTCCGACACGCTGATGGAGAGCAAGCCGGGCCAGACCTCCCCCTCCCACACGCACAGCTTCGATACCGGCGCCGCCTGGGCCTCGATAGCGCTGCAGGCGACGATGCTCGGCTATCACGCCCATGGCATGGCCGGTGTGGACTGGGACCGGGTGCGGACGGAGCTGAAGGTGCCGGAGCGCTTCCGCGTCGACGCCGCCTGCGTGATCGGCCGGGTCGGCCCGCTCGACGTGCTGGACGAGAAGCTCCGGGCCCGCGAAGTGCCCTCGGACCGCAAGCCGATCGCCGATTTCGCCTTTGCGGGGGACTTCCAAGGGTCGGTCTGACTGTGCTCCGGCGAAGGCCGGAGCGCTGCGAGACCCGCTTTGCCGCCGGCCAGCGCTCCCGCCTTCGCGGGAGCACCGCATAAGGGGGGCCCGGTCCGCGCTCTTGTCTCACGCCTAGATTCGGCCCAACATTCGCCCATGAACGGCGTGGTTGAGACGGGATCTGGACGCGGGCGCACGGTGACCCTGCCGGCGCGGCCGGAGCCGATCCGGGTCTCGGTCGAGGAGACCGCGATCGTCGTCATCGACATGCAGAACGCCTATGCCTCGAAGGGCGGCTATGTCGATCTGGCCGGCTTCGACATTGGCGGCGCCGCCGGCACGATCGGCCAGATCGCCAAGGTGCTGGAGACGGGTCGCGCCGCGGGCGTGCAGATCGTCTACCTGCAGAATGGCTGGGACCCGGATTATGTCGAGGCGGGCGGCCCTGGCTCGCCCAACTGGCACAAGTCCAACGCGTTGAAGACGATGCGCGCGCGGCCGGAGCTGGCGGGACAATTGCTCGCCAAGGGCGGCTGGGATTTCGAGCTGGTCGACGCGCTCGCCCCTCGGCCCGGCGACATCGTCCTCCACAAGACCCGCTACAGCGCCTTCTTCAACTCGCAGCTGGACTCGACCCTCCGCGCTCGCGGCATCCGCAACATCGTCTTCGTCGGCATCGCCACCAATGTCTGCGTCGAGAGCACTTTGCGCGACGGCTTCCACCTCGAATATTTCGGCGTGATGCTGGAGGACGCGACCCACCATCTCGGCCCTGATTTCATGCAGCAGGCCAGCCTCTACAATGTCGAGAAGTTCTTCGGCTGGGTCTCCACCGTCGCCGATTTCTGCGGCACGTTCGGCCAGCTGCCCACCGACCAGGAGTGATTGGAATGCCCTTCGAGCCGATCAACCCGCCGCAATTCCCCAAGCCGATCGCGCCTTATTCGGCCGGCGCGAAGGCGGGCAACATTGTCTACGTCTCCGGCGTGCTGGCGCTTGGGGAGGGGGGCGTCGTCCTCCATGTCGGCGACGCCTCGGCGCAGACCCGCGCGGTGCTGGACACGATCCGGATCACGCTCGAGGCCGCCGGCGCCAGCCTCGCCGACGTCGCGATGAACCACATCTTCCTGAAGGATTTCGCCGATTACCAGGCGTTCAACGCTGTCTATGCCGAGTATTTCCCGGGCGACAAGCCGGCCCGCTATTGCGTGAAGGCGGAGCTGGTGAAGCCCGATTGCCTCGTCGAGATCGCGTCCGTGGCGCATCTCGGCTGACGAAAGAGGCGCGGATGCCGGAGACGAGCGGGCTTTACTGGGAGGAGCATGGGCTGCCCGAGGGGCCGCCGGTGATCCTCTCGCCCGGTCTCGGCGGCGCGGCGGCCTATTGGGCGCCCAATCTCGCCGCTTTGGCCGCGCGCCACCGCGTCATCCTCTACGATCATCGCGGCACCGGCCGCTCCGATCGCGCCTTGTCGGCGGATCTCGACGTCGACGACATGGCGGACGACGTGCTCGCCCTGATGGACGGGCTCGGCCTCGATCGCGCCAGCCTGATCGGGCATGCGGCCGGCGGCGTCATCGGCCTGTCGATCGCGCTCCGGCAACCCCGGCGGCTCGACTCCCTCGTCGTCGTGAACGGTTTCGCCAGGGCCGACCCGCATTTCCTGCGCTGCATGGAGACCCGCCTGGCCTTGCTCGCGCACAGCGGCGTCGTCGCCTTCGTCCGCGCCCAGCCGCTCTTCCTCTATCCCGCCCGCTGGATCTCGGACCATTGGGCGCGGCTGGAGGCGGAGGAGGCCGGCCACATCGCCCATTTCCAGGGCGCCGCGAACGTCGAGGCGCGGATCAGAGCGCTCGCGAGCTTCGACATCTCCGACCGGCTCGGCGAGATCGAAACGCCGGTCCTGCTGATCGCCGCGGAGGACGACATGCTCGTGCCCGATCTCGGTTCGGAGCGGCTGGAGCAGGGCCTGCCGCACGCAAGGCTCGAGCGGATGCGCGGCGGCCACGCCTGCAACGTCACCGAAGCGGACGAATTCAACCGCCACATGCTCGAATTTCTGGGGGACTAGGACATGGAAGTCGGCATCTTCATCCCGATCAACAACAATGGCTGGCTGCTGAGCGAGAACAGCCCGCAATACCTGCCGAGCTTCGATCTCAACAAGGAGATCGCACTGAAGGCCGAGGGCTATGGCGTCGACTTCCTGCTCTCGATGATCAAGCTGCGCGGCTTCGGCGGCAAGACCGAATTCTGGGAATATGGACTGGAAAGCTTCACCCTGATGGCCGGCCTCGCCGCGGTGACCGAGAAGATCAAGATCTACGCGACCTGCCCGACCCTGGTCATCCCGCCCGCCTTCGCCGCGCGCATGTGCAACACGATCGATTCGATCAGCCACGGCCGCTTCGGGCTCAATCTGATCACCGGCTGGCAGCGGCCCGAATATAGCCAGATGGGGCTCTGGCCGGGCGACGAGCATTTCAGGAACCGCTACCAGATGCTCGACGAATATGCCCACATCCTGCGCGAGCTCTGGGCGACCGGCGTCTCCGATTTCAAGGGCACCTATTACCAGATGGAAGACTGCCGGGTGCGGCCGACGCCGACCGGCGACATGAAGATCATCTGCGCCGGTTCGTCGGACGAGGGCCTCGCCTTCTCGGCGAAATGGGCGGATTACGCCTTCTGTCTCGGCAAGGGGGTGAACACGCCCGCGGCCTTCGCCTTCAACAACGATCGGCTGCTCGCCGCGACCGCGAAGACCGGCCGCGACGTGAAGATCTACGCGCTCTTCATGGTTATCGCCGCCGAGACGGACGAGGAGGCGATGGAGAAGTGGATTCACTATCGCGAGGGCGCCGACGAGGGCGCGATCGCCTGGCTCGGCGGGCAGGCCGCCGCCGACAAGACGTCCACCACCACCAACGTCCGCCAGCTCGCTGACCGCGAGAGCGCGGTGAACCTCAACATGGGGACATTGGTCGGCTCCTATGAGAGCATCGCCCGGATGCTGGACGAGGTCGCCGCGGTGCCCAATACGGGCGGCGTGCTGCTCACCTTCGACGATTTCCTGAAGGGCACGGACGATTACGGCACCCGCATCCAGCCATTGATGAGATCCCGGCAAGGATGATCGCCACCTTCCTGAAGGCGGCGGCGGTCTATCTCGCCTGCCTCGTCGTGGGCGACGTCGCCGGCGTGGTCGCCTGCACGATCTTCGACGTCGCGCCCATCCGCGGCAACAGCGCCGCTTTGCCCTACGCGATCTGGTTCGTGCTCGGCGTGTTCGCCGGTTTCATCGCCCTGTTCGGCGCCGGCTCCTGGATCACCGGCAAGGGCGAGACCTGGTCGGACAGGCCGGAAGGCGCCAGGCTCGCCACCCCCATCTTCCTCTCGGCCCTGGCCGTCTCGCTCGCCATCGCCGGCTTCTTCTGGTGGCTCTACTGGTCGCGCGGCGTGGAAGGCGAATATTATGTGCCGGACAGCGGCCCGCATACCATCACCTACCTGGTCTCCGCGCTCGGCGCGATGTGGATCGGACGGCTGGCGCTGACGCCCTCGCCCAAGGCATAAGGGCGCCGTGACTCGCCGGCCTGTCCTTTTCGCCCCTTTTCTCGCGCTCGGCCTGCTCGCCGGCTGCGCGGGGCAGCTGCGCGACTATGTCGGCCCGCGTGCCTCGGTGATCCGGCCGCAGCTCATCCGCTACGGCTTCAGCCTGCCGGAGATCGCCTGCGTCGGCGACCGGCTGGGCGAGACGCTGCGGCCGCGCCAGCTCCGCTTCCTCTATCGCGCCGCCAGCCACGTCCAGCAGCCTTTCTACAGCCCGGAGCGCTTCACGCCGCGCGACTTCGTCTGGGCGGCGGGCAGCATGCGCGATCCCCTGGTCGAGGCCGAGATCAACCGCGCCTACCGGACCTGCAACGTCCAGCTCGCGCCGCAGATCGTCGCTGTGTCCGCGCCGTCCCCGGCGGGCGTGACCGCGGGCGCGCTGCCGCCGCCCTCCGGCGGTCCGGTGCCCGGCGTGCTGCCGCCCCCGTCCGGCGGGCCGGCGCCCGGCGCGGCGGCGGCGCGGCCGTCCGTCTGGCTGAATCTCGGTGCGGCGCCGTCTGGTCAGGCGATCGCGGTGGACGGCGCCTCGCTCGAGCAGGAGGAGAATAGCCGCACCGCCTGGTTCCGGATGATCGATCCGCCGCCCGCCGGCCAGAACCGCAACGCCTATCGCCTGCGGATCGATTGCGGCACGCGCATCATCCGCCCGCTCGCTCACCGGCTCTACGACGAGGCGGGCGCCGTGGCGCAGGAGCGCATTTATGCGGAGGAGGAGCAGCTGCAGTCGCCGGTCGAAGGCGGGACGGTCACCGAAATCGCCTATCTCTCGCTCTGCACTTGACCTTGCGCGCTCGCGGCTTCGAGGGTATTTTCTCCTCTTGGGGCTGCGTTCCGCAGGGAGAATGATGATGTCCGTCCGCGCTTTGCTTGCCGCTCTTGCAGTCGTTTCCGTGCCCATTGCCGTCAACGGCGCCGAACCCCAGAACCGCCAGCAGAAGGTGACTCCGCAGACCAAGCGGACCTGCACCATGCGGCCCGAGCCGGGCAGCCGGATCAACACCGTCCGCACCTGCCGCAACGCCGCCGAGACCGAGGCGATGCGCCAGGAGCAGCGCCGGACGATCGACCGCATCCAGGCGAACAAGGTCAGCTTCGGCAGCTGACCCCGGGGCGGCTGATCAGGCCAGGCGCTCCGGCACCGCCAGCGCCTCCACCTTGAGCGTTGCCCGCGGGGCGACGGCTTCCCACGGGAAGACGTACCATCTTTTGTCCTGGTCGCGGTCGATCTCCGAGCCGTGATATTCGGCCTTCGCCTTCGAACGGACATTGTGCACCAGCACGGCGACGCGCAGGCCCGCCGGATCGGAGATCTTCGCCTCGATCGCCGCGCGCAGATACTGGATGGTGCCGCCGCTGTCGTTGATGTCGTCGACGATCAGGATGTTGCGCCCCTCGCCGATCTTCGACGCGAGCTTGTCCAGCAGCTCGTCGCCGAAGCCGACCTCGCCCGAACTGTGGTCCACCGACAGCATCTGGATGCCGGTCCGGTGCGAGAGATAGGCGGCCGGGACCAGCCCGCCGCGCCCGATCCCGACCAGGAAGTCCGGCGTCCACTCGTCCGCCTCGATCGCGCGGGCGAGCGTCTCGACCTCTTCGAGAAAGCGCTCATAGGGAAGATAGAGCAAAGTGGGTTCGGCGGGATCTGACATGCACGTTTCCTAGAGCCTGATCGGTTTAAGGTGGAAGCGCTGCGCGCTTCCGCCGAAAGCGTGAATCAGGCTCTCTTCAAATGGTCGAGACCTTGATTCACGCCTCAGGCTGATTCAGCCTGAGACGATCAAGGTCTAGGCTGGCCTTCGCGGCGCGACAATGTGAAGAAGTGGCCGGGAGAGTGACGATGGCGATCGAGGTCGCGGGCATGGCCCCGCTCATCCAGGTTTACGACATGAACGAGGCCCTGCTTTTCTACCGGGATGCGCTGGGCTTCGAGCTCGTCCAGTCCTCCGGCGAGGTCGACGCGGCCGAGGGCCGCTACGCCCACTGGTGCTGGCTCAGGCTCGGCGGCGCCCATCTGATGCTCAACACCGCCTTTGACGAAGGCGAGCGGCCCCCGGCGCGCGATGCCGCCCGCCAGGCCGCCCATGGCGATACCGGCCTGTTCTTCGACTGCCCCGATCCCGACGCGGCGGCCGCCGCGCTGCGGGCGAGGGGCATCGCCGTCGACGGCCCGCGCGACGCGCCCTACGGGATGCGCCAGCTCTACGTCGCCGATCCGGACGGCTACGGGCTCTGCTTCCAGACGGCGGTGCGCGCTTGACGGGTGGCGCCGAGGACCTCGACGTCCTGATCGTCGGCGCCGGGATTTCCGGGATTGACGGGGCATATCACCTCCAGAAGAACTTTCCGGACAAGAGCTATGCGATCCTGGAGGCGCGGGAGCGGATTGGCGGGACTTGGGACCTGTTCCGCTATCCGGGCATCCGCTCGGACAGCGACATGTACACTTTGGGCTTTCCGTTCCGGCCCTGGACCGGGGACAAATCAATCGCCGAGGGCGGCGACATCCGGGCTTATGTGGAAGACACGGCGCGGGACTTCGGGATCGACCGGCACATTCGCTTCCGCCACCGGGTGACGAAGGCGGACTGGTCCTCGGACGAGGCCCGCTGGACGGTCGAGGCGGAGACGGACGAGGGGCCGAGGCGCTACCGCGCCCGCTTCCTCTATCTCGGCAGCGGCTATTACGATTACGCGGGGGGCTACCGGCCCGAATGGCCGGGCGAACAGAATTTCAAGGGCCGCTTCGTCCATCCGCAATCCTGGCCTGAGGATCTTGATTATACGGACAAGAGGATCGTCGTGATCGGCAGCGGCGCGACCGCGGTGACCCTCGTCCCCGCTTTGGCCGGCAAGGCGGCGCATGTGACGATGCTGCAGCGCTCGCCCTCCTGGGTGGTCGCGCGGCCGTCCGGGGACGGCGTCGCGCGCTGGCTGCAGCGCCGGCTGCCGGCGCGCGCGGCGGCTGGCACCATCCGTTTCAAGAACGTGCTGCTCGGCGCGATCTTCTTCCGGCGCGCGCGGAAGCGGCCCGAGAAGGTGCGCGCGCTCCTGCTCAAATGGGTGAAGGAGCAATTGCCCGGCCGCGATATCGAGCGGGATTTCGTGCCGGCCTACAATCCCTGGGACCAGCGCGTTTGCCTGGCGCCGGACGGCGACCTCTTCCGCGCCATCCGCGAGGACCGGGTCTCGGTCGTCACCGATACGATCGCGCGGTTCACCAGGACCGGGATCGCGCTCTCCTCGGGCGCGACGCTGGAGGCGGATATCGTCGTCACCGCGACCGGCCTGGTCATGAAGATCCTCGGCGGCATCGCGATCGCGGTGGACGGGGCGCCGGTGAATGTGGCGGAACGGATCAGCTACAAGGGCATGATGCTCAACGACGTGCCGAACATGATCCTGTCCTTCGGTTATACCAACGCCTCCTGGACGCTGAAATGCGACCTTACCGCGCGCTATTTCTGCCGCCTGCTCGGTCATATGGACAGGCACCGGCTCGACCTATGCGTGCCGCGCCTGCCGGCGGAGGGGGTGGAGCGGCAGCCCATGCTCGATTTCAGCTCGGGCTATGTGCAGCGCGCCGCGGCGAGCCTGCCCGCGCAGGGGACGAAGCCGCCCTGGCGGGTCTACCAGAATTACTACCGGGACTTCGCCGCCCTGGGCCTCGGCATCGTGACCGACGGCGTGATGGAGTTCCGGCGCGCCAAAGGTCAGGCAAAAGTCACACCAAGAACGGGCGCCGGTTGACTCCGCAAGCGGGGCGCGGCACTTGACGTTTACGTAAAGGAGAGGAGCCGCAATGACGGACCTTGAGTCGTTCCGCAGCGAGACGCGCGCCTGGCTGGAGGCGAATTGCCCGCCCGAGATGCGCGAGCCGATGCGCGACGAGGGCGACGCCTGCTGGGGCGGGCGCAACCCGACCTTCTCCAGCCCCGCGCAGAAGCAGTGGATGGACGCCATGGCCGCGCGCGGCTGGACGGTGCCGGACTGGCCGGCCGACTATGGCGGGGGCGGGCTCGGCCCGGCGGAGACGAAGATCGTCCGCCAGGAAATGGCGCGGATCAACGCCCGCAACCCGCTGTACAGCTTCGGCATCTCCATGCTCGGCCCGGCCTTGCTGAAATACGGGACCGAGGCGCAGAAGCTTCATTATTTGCCCCAGATCGCCCGCGGCGAGATCCGCTGGTGCCAGGGCTATAGCGAGCCCGGCGCCGGCTCAGACCTCGCGTCGCTCCAAACCAAGTGCGAGGACAAGGGCGATCATTGGCTGGTCAACGGCCAGAAGGTCTGGACCTCCTATGCCGATAAGGCGGACTGGATCTTCTGCCTGGTCCGCACCGATCCCGCCGCGCCCAAGCATCATGGGATCAGCTTCCTGCTGTTCGACATGGCGAGCCCCGGGGTCTCGACCAAGCCGATCCTGCTCATCTCCGGTTATTCGCCTTTCTGCGAGACCTTCTTCGACGACGTCCAGGTGCCCAAGGATCAACTCGTCGGCACGCTCAACAAGGGCTGGGACGTCGCCAAATATCTGCTCGGCCACGAGCGCGAGATGATCTCCGGCATGGGCCTTGGCGGACAAGGCGGCGCGCTGGGCGAGGCGCTGAGCGAGGTGCTGGCGGACGATCCCGTCCTGCGCGCCGACGTCGCCCGCTTCGACGTCGATCAGCTCGCCTTCCGGGCGATGTCCGAGAAGTTCATCGACGAGCTGAAGGTGGGCAAGGCGCACTCGGCCCAGCCCTCGATGATGAAATATGCGGGCACCGAGTTGAACAAGGCGCGCCACGAGCTGGTCATGGCCGCGGGCGGCTCCGACGCGCTCGAATGGGAGAGCGAACAATCGCGCAACGGCAAGGCCGCGCGCGAATGGCTGCGCACCAAGGCCAATTCGATCGAGGGCGGCACGAGCGAGATCCAGCTCGGCATCGTCGCCAAGCGCATCCTCGAGCTTCCGGGAGCCTGACCTCATGCCCCTCTATCTCACCGACGACCAGGCGATGCTCCAGGAGACGGCGCGGAGCTTCATGGCCGAGGAAGGCGCGATCGCGAAGCAGCTGCGCCACTGGCGCGACAGGAATTGCAAGGACGGCTTCGGGCACGGTTTGTGGAAGCAGTTCGCCGAGCTCGGCTTCAACGGCATATTGGTCGACGAGGCCGATGGCGGCCTCGGCCTCGGCCATGTCGAGGCTGGGATCGTGCTGGAGGAGATCGGCCGCAACCTCACGCCCTCGCCCTTCCTGGTCAGCGCGGTCGCCTTCGTCGAGGCGCTGAAGGGGACGGCGGCCCGCGAACGCTGGTATCCCGGCATCATCGCCGGCGACACCGTCGCCGCGCTGGCGCTGGACGAGGGCGCGAAGCATCGGCCCGATGCGATCGAGATGCGCGCCGAGCGCTCCGGCAACGGCTTCTCGCTCAGCGGGCGCAAGCAGTTCGTGGTGCAGGGCGCCTCCGCCGACGTGACGCTCGTCGCCGCGCAGACCGACGAAGGGCTGACCCTGTTCGCGGTCGAGAAGGACGCCTTGGGCCTCGACGTCGAGGGCGTCCGCCTCGCCGACAGCAGCATCGGCGCGCGGCTGACCTTCGCCGACGTGCAGGTCGATGCGGACGCGGTGATCGGCGAGGTGGGCGGCGGCGCCGAGATCCTCGACCGCGCGCTCAATGCCGGCCGCACCGGCGCCGCGGCCGAACTGGTCGGCGTCGGGGCTGCGTCGATGGACATGACCGTGGACTATCTCAAGCAGCGCAAGCAGTTCGGCAGGCTGATCGGCGAATTTCAGGCGCTGCAATTTCGCGCCGCCCATCTCTATTCGGAGCTCGAGATCGCCCGCGCTGCCACGCTGAAGGCGCAGCAATTGCTCGACGAAGGCAGCCCCGACGCCGAGGCGATGGTTTCGGTCGCCAAGGCCAAGGCGGGCCGCACCTCGCAGCTGGCGGTGCAGGAGGGCGTGCAGATGCACGGCGGCATCGGCATGACCGACGAATATGATATCGGCCTCTACATGAAGCGCGATCGCGTCCTGAACGAGCTGTTCGGCGACCCGTCCTATCATGCGGACAAATTGGCGCGGATGAAGGGCTATTAGCAGGCACGGGCGTCGAAATGAGCCGATCTGATCTGGCGGGAATGACTGTGAATGAGCGCCTGTTCAACATGGGCTTGCTGGACGAATGGGACGATGCTGCTCGCTCCCGAGATCGGGCCAGAATGATTGAAATCATGCGCCAGATCGCAGTGCACCCGTCCGAGCGCACGGCAGATATGGTTTTGGCGGACCCGGCCATGTACGGTTTCTAGCCGTCATGCTGAACCGGTTTCAGCATCCAGTTTCGAACCGCGGGGCCGGTGGAGAGTTGGACCCCGAAACGAGGTCAGGGTGACGGAGAGGGTGTGACCGCCAGCACAAGACCAGGCAGCCCCAACCGCGCTTATGCGCTGGGCTTGGCGCGCGCCTTCGCCGGGGCGATCATCTTCGGCCTGCCTCTGCTGATGACGATGGAGATGTGGTTCCTCGGCATCTCGGTCCATTCCGGGCGGCTGCTCGTCTTCCTCCTCGTCAATTTCGCGATCCTCGTCGGGCTGTCTCGGTTCGGCGGGTTCGAGCGGACCGACACGCTCGCCGAGGACGTCATGGATGCGTTCGCGGCTTGCGGCGTGGGGATCCTCGGCGCGGCGGTCGTCCTGTTCCTGCTCGCGATCGTCGGCCCGGATATGCCGCTCGACGAGATCGCCGGCAAGATCGCCATCCAGTCCGTGCCGATGAGCTTCGGAGCGATGATCGCGCGCAAGCAGCTCAGCGGCGGCGGCGACGAGCCGCGCGACGAGGAGGAAGCGGTGCGCGGCGCCTCTTATGGCGGCCAGCTCTTCCTGATGGCGGCGGGCGCGCTCTTCCTTTCCTTCAATGTCGCGCCGACCGAGGAGATGCAGCTGATCGGCTATATGATGTCGACCTGGCACCTGCTGGGGCTGATCCTCGTCTCGCTGCTGCTGCTCCATGTCTTCGTCTACCGCGTCGGCTTCGCGGGGCAGGAGGAGCATCCGGAAGGCGCGGGGCCGCTGCGCACCTTCTTCGCCTATACCGTCCCCGGGTACGGCATCGCGCTGGCGGTCGCCCTGTTCGTGCTGTGGACCTTCGGCCGGGTGGACGGCACCGCCCATGACCAGGTGGCGGCCACCATGGCGGTGATCGCCTTTCCCGGCGCGCTTGGCGCGGCGATCGCGCGGCTGGTGGTCTGATGGCGAAGGCGAAAGCGAAGCCGCCGCTGCTGGAGTGGCTCGCCTCCGCGATCGGCCTGCTGCTGACGCTTGGCGTCATGGCGGCGATCGCGCGCGATGCGTTCAACGGCAGCGCCGAGCTGGCGCCGGACATCGACGTGGTCGCCAGGGCGCCGGAGCAACTGGGCGGCCGCTGGCTGGTCCGCTTCGAGGCGCACAACCGCGCCCCCACCACCGCGGCGCAGGTGCAGATCGAGGGCACGCTGCCGGGCGGCGAGACCAGCGTCGCGACGATCGACTATATTCCGGGCCGCTCGACGCGGGGCGGCGGCCTTGTCTTCAGCCAGCGGCCGGACGGGGTGCGCTTGCGCCCGCTCGGCTATCAGGATCCATAGAGGGAAACAGACGTGCCGCTCGATCCCGAAACCTTCGACGCGCTGATCGACACCGTGCGGCGCTTCGTCGCGGAGCGGCTGCGGCCGCTCGAGGCGCAGGTTGCCGAGGAGGACGAAGTCCCGACGGAGATTGTCCGCGAGATGCGGGAAATGGGTCTGTTCGGCCTCTCCATCCCGGAGGAGTTTGGCGGGCTCGGCCTGACCATGGGCGAGGAGGTGAAGGTCGCGCTGGAGTTCGGGCGGACCACGCCGGCCTTCCGGTCTGTCTTCGGAACCAATGTCGGAATCGGCTCACAAGGCCTTGTAATGGCTGGCTCCGCTGCGCAAAAATCCGAATGGCTGCCGCGGATCGCCAGCGGCGAGATCGTCACCAGTTTCGCGCTCACCGAGCCCGGCGCGGGCTCCGACAGCGCCTCGGTCCAGACCCGCGCGGTGCGCGACGGGGAGGTGTACAGACTGACCGGCACCAAGCGCTTCATCACCAATGCCGACAAGGCCTCGCTCTTCACCGTGATGGCGCGGACCGGCGGCGAGGGCGCCCGCGGCGTTTCCGCCTTCTTGGTGCCGACCGGCCTGCCCGGCGTCTCGATCGGCAAGCCGGAGCGCAAGATGGGCCAGCAGGGTGCCCATGTCTGCGACGTCAATTTCGACGCGGTGCCGGTGCCGGCCGCGAACCGGCTGGGCGAGGAGGGCGAGGGCTTCAAGATCGCGATGCGCGTGCTCGATCGCGGGCGGCTGCACATCGCCGCGGTCTGCGTCGGAATTTCGGAGAGATTGATCGTCGATGCAGTGGCTTATGCGACAGAGCGTAGACAGTTTGGTAAGTCTCTTTCGGACTTCCAGCTGATCCAGGCGTTGATTGCGGACAGCAAGACCGAGACGATGGCGGCCCGTGCCCTGGTGCTTGACGCGGCGGCGCTCAAGGATGCGGGTAAGCCGATCACGCTGGAGGCGGCGGCGGCGAAATACTTCGCCAGCGAGACGGTCGGCCGCGTGGCCGACCGCGCCGTGCAGATTTTCGGCGGCGCCGGCTATATCGCCGATTACGGCATCGAGCGGCTCTATCGCGACGTCCGGCTGTTCCGCATCTACGAGGGCACCAGCCAGATCCAGCAGCTTGTCATCGCGCGCGAGACGATCAAGAACGGGGGCTGAGATCGCATCCGTGCTCCGGCGAAGGCCGGAGCGTTGCGTGGATTGCAGTGCGACATCTCGCGGCGCTCCGGCCTTCGCCGGAGCACAATGGGGGTAGGAAGATCATGCGGAAATGGATGATTGCGGCGAGTCTGGTTGTGCTTGCGGCGCAGGCGCCGGTTCAAGCCCAGGATCGTGCGCTGCGCGACGCCGTGCAGCAGGATTATCGGGCCAATCTCGCCGCCCTGTTCGATCATTTTCACCGCAACCCGGAATTGTCCGGCCGCGAGGTGCAGACCGCGGCGCGGATGGCGCAGGAATTGCGCGCGCTCGGCTATGAGGTGACGACCGGGGTCGGCGGCACCGGCGTGGTCGCGGTGCTGCGCAACGGCAATGGTCCGACGGTGATGCTGCGCGCCGACATGGACGGGCTGCCGCTGGAGGAGCGCTCCGGCGTCGCCAACCCGTCCCGCGCCCGCCAGGCCGACGCGGCCGGGGTCGAGCAGCCGGTCATGCACGCCTGCGGCCACGACGTGCACATCACCGCTCTGGTCGGTACGGCCCGGCAGCTGGCGGCCCGGCGGCGGGGCTGGTCCGGCACGCTGATCCTGATCGCCCAGCCGGCGGAGGAGACGATCTCCGGGGCGCGGGCGATGGTCCAGGACGGCCTCTACACCCGTTTTCCCAAGCCCGATTATGCCGTCGCCTTCCATGTCTCGGCGGACATCGAGGCGGGGCGGATCAACGTGCCCCAGGCGATCGCCTATTCGAGCGCCGACAGCGTCTCCATCCAGGTGCGCGGCGTCGGCACCCACGGCGCCTCGCCGCATCTCGGCGTCGATCCGGTGGTAATCGCGGCGCAGATCGTGGTCGCCCTGCAGGCCATGGTCGGCCGCGACATCGCGCCGCTGGAGGGCGCGGTGGTCAGCGTGGGGATGATCCATGGCGGCGTGAAGAACAACATTATCCCGGAGCAGGTCGATCTCGCGCTGACCGTGCGGGCCGACAATCCGACGGTGCGCGAGCGGCTGCTGAACGGCATCGACCGGGTGGCGCGGGGGACGGCGCTTGCGGCGGGCGTTCCGGAGAATAGGCTGCCGATCGTCACCCGCTCGCCGACCGAGACCACGCCGGCGACGATCAATCATACCGAAACGGCCGGATTCGTGCGGGGCGCGATCGCCGCGGCGATGGGCGAGGCCCGGCTGATCGAGCAGCCGCGCAAGGGCATGGGAGCGGAGGATTTCGCTTATTTCGTGACCCCGGAGAGCGGCGTGCGCGGCGTCTATTTCAACGTCGGCGGCACGCCCGCCGGCGAGGTCGCCACCGCGCCGGGCCACCATTCGCCCCTGTTCCGGATCACCCCGGAACCGGCGGTGACGGCGGGCGTCGAGGCGATGGTAGTGTCGGCCGAGGCGCTCTTCCGGCGCGGGCGACCGCGCTAGAGCCTGATCGTTGAAGGTGGAAGCGCGGCGCGCTTCCGCCGTAAGAGTGAATCAGGCTCTCTTCAATGGCCTAGGCCTGGTTCCGGCGAAGCAGGATGTTCATCTGCGCGGCGGCGATCGGCGTCTCCCGGTCGCGCTGCCAGGCATGGGCCTCGACCGTGGCGACACGCTTGCCGAGCCGGGTCACGCGCGCCGCCGCATAGGTGTCGTGGCTGACGCCGCCGCGCATATATTGGACGGTGACGTTGACCGGCTTTGCCTCCGGCCGGTCCTCGCCCAGCGCCTCGTTGAGCGCGCCGAAAGCGGCGAATTCCAGCAGGCCGGCGATCGCGCCGCCATGGAGATAGCCCGGCCGCCCGGTCACCCGCTCCCCGAACGGCATGACGAAAAGCCACTCGCCGTCGGCGCCGCGCTCGGTGCGGAGGCCGAGAAAGTCGGCATAAGGCGGAAGCGGCTTCATCGGCTTGCCCTAGGCGAGCCGGACGCGGGCGTCCATGCCGCGCGGGCCCTTGGCACGCCGTCCTCCGCGCACGATATCCGGCGGGAGGAGGGTTGCGCCATGCAAAGGATCCTGACCGGCACGATCACGTCCGGCTTCCAGTTCGCGTCCGGCGAAGCGGTGGGGCGGGCCGAGAATCCGTCGCCCTTCCGGGCCGGCACGTTGCGGACGCAGCAACCCTATCTCGCGGCGCTCCGCATCGACCTCGAGCGCCTCGTTCCGGGCCTGCGCTGGGGTACGATCAACCTGCGGCTGGGCGAGGAACTGGTCCTCGGCCGCGCCGACCATGTCGCCGAGGCGCTGGACTGGACCCGGGAGGAAACGGGCGCGGGGCGGATCCCGCCCGAGACCTTCTCCTTCGTGCATTGCTGCTTCGTCTATGCGCGCGGCGGTGCGGGCGGCTGCGCCTATCATCCGGGCTTGATCTATTATCCCCATCCCGAGACCAAGCCGACGACCAATGCCCACCGCTACGACGTGCTCGAGATCCTGACCACGCCGGTCGCGGGATTGAAGACGGGCGCCGAAGCGAGTCTGGTCTGCCGGGCAGATGCCTTCCGGCCGCGCTAGCCGCGCCGCGCGAAGAAGCCCCGGCACACCGCGTCGAGCTTCGACGCCATGGCCAGGTCGCGGGCGTCGGGCGCGGTGATGACGGCGCTGTCGAGATTGGTGTCGATCGGGGAGGGCGGCCGTTCCTTGGGCAGCGCGCGCGCCAGCTCCGCCACCAGCCGCCGCGCCGTCCCGGCATTGGCGTGCAGCCGGCCGACGATTTCGGCCACGTCCACCGCCTCGCCATCGCGCCAGCAATCATAATCCGTGACCATGCCGATCAAAGCGTAGGGCAGCTCCGCCTCGCGGGCGAGCTTCGCCTCGGGCATGGCGGTCATGCCGATCACGTCGCCGCCCCAGGCGCGGTACATCCGGCTCTCCGCCCGCGTCGAGAATTGCGGACCCCCTATCGCCACGTAGCAGCCGCCCCGCGTGACCGGCGCGCCGGCGCTCTCGGCCGCGTCGGACGCCAAAGCGGAGAGGCGCGGGCAGACCGGATCGGCCATGGAGACATGGGCGGCGAAGCCGGTGCCGAAGAAGCTCGGCGCGCGGGCGAAGGTCCGGTCGATGAACTGGTCGGCCGCGACGAAATGGCCGGGCGGGATTTCCTCGCGGAGCGAGCCGATCGCCGAGATGGCGAGCAGGTCGGTGCAGCCCGCCCGCTTCAGCGCATCCACATTGGCGCGGGCGTTGAGCTCGCTCGGCGGGATAGGATGGCCGCGCCCGTGGCGGGGCAGGAAGACGAAGCGGATGCCGTGGATCCGCCCCATCAGCAGTTCGTCCGACGGCCTGCCCCATGGCGTGTCGACGGCGAGCCACTGGGCATCCTCCAGCGCGTCCATCACATAGAGGCCGGAGCCGCCGATGATGCCGATTACCCACTCGCTCATGGCCGAGGCTTAGCGGCCGACGAGGATGATCCGCAAGTCGTTCACGTTGGTCCCGGTCGGGCCGGGCGCGAACAGGCCGCCGGCGGCGGCGAACCAGCCGGCGCTGTCGTTTCCAGCCAGCGCCGCCGCGCCGGCCGCGTCCGCGCCGGAAAAGAAGGCGCCGGCCGCGCCGCTGTTGCCGTCGATACCGTCGCTGTCGGCGGCGAGGCCGTGAATGTCCGGGCGGTCCGCCAGCGGGGGCGCGGCGCCCAGCGCATATTCGAGATTCGGACCGCCCTTGCCCGCGCCGGTGACGGTGACCGTCAGTTCGCCGCCCGAGATCAGCGCACTGCCCGGCGGCAGGGCAAGCGCGGCCTCGGCATGGGCGCGCCCGATCTCCCGCGCCTCGCCCGTGCATTCGCCGAGCAGCACGGGTCGATAGCCGAGCCGTTCGGCCTCGGCGGCCGCCGCGGCGATCAAGTCCGCCGCGCCCGCGACCAGCCGGAATTCGCCCGGCACCTGCTTCGCCGTCTCGGTGAGCGGCGCTTCCAGCCCGTAGCGGTCCAGGATCGCGTGGGCGTCGGCCACCGTCGTCGGGTCCGCGACGGTCGGGCCCGAGCCGATGACTTCCGGACGGGAACCGACGACGTCGGACATGGCGAGGGTGAGCGCGGCGGGCAGGCGGCCGCCCTTGATCCGCGAAATGTGCCGCCGGACGCAGTTGATCTCGTCGATCGGCGCGCCGGAGCGGAGCAAGGCGTCGGTGATCGCCTGCTTGTCCGCCAGGCTCAGCCCCGCCGCCGGCAGGCAGGCCAGGGCCGAGGCGCCGCCGCTCAGCAACACCAGGGCGCCGCCGGCGCCGGCCAGCACCAGCAGCCGCTCCGCCGCCCGGACGCTGGCTTCGTCCGGCACCGGGTGGCCGGCGTGAAGCAGTTCGATCGACCGGAGTTCGGCCGCCCACCCGTGCGGCACCACCGCCAGCCCCGCAACCTCCGGATAATGCGCCTCGGCGACCCGCGCCATCGCGCCCGCGGCCTTGCCGATGGCGAGCACCACGCGCGGCCGTTCCGCCGGCAAATGGCGCGGCAGCACGGTTTCGGGCAGGCAGGCGGCGATCCCGGCGTGAAACATCCTGAGCAGATCGGCGCGCATCCACGCTTGTGTCCCGGAAAGCCCGCGCTAGCACAAGGCCATGAGGGAGGTCTGGAAAGCGCGCGGCCGCAAGGCGCTGGTCTGGACGCTGCGCATCCTGGCAGGGATCGTGGCGCTGCCGCTTCTCTATCTCGCCGCCGCCATCTTCCTCGGCCTGGTCCCCGCCAACGTCTCCTTCCACCAGCCCCGCGAGGGCGGCGTGCTGATCTACGTCCGCTCCAACGGCATCCACACGGACATCGTGGTGCCGAAGGTCAATGCGGAGGCGGACTGGCGGCCTTATGCCGATCCCGCCCATCTCGGCGATCCGAACTGGGGCCGCGCCGATCATGTCGCGTTCGGCTATGGCGCGCGCGACTTCTACCTGAACACGCCGACCTGGAGCGATCTCTCGGTCGGCACGGCGGTCCGCTCGATGACCGGCGGGGATTCGCCGCTCGTCCATGTCGAGCATGTCGACCGCCCCAGGCCGGAGACCTGGCAGCGGCCGCTTCGCCTCACTTCGGACCAATATCGCCGGCTCGCCGCCTATATCCGCTCCAGCTTCCGCACCGATGCGAACGGCGCGCCGATCCATGTCCCGGGCCGCTACACGAATGCCGATGCCTTCTACGAGGGCGACGGCAGCTTCTCGATGTTCTTCAACTGCAACGCCTGGAGCGGCGCCGCCCTGCGCGCCGCCGGCGTGCGTATGGGCCTGTGGACGCCCTTCGAGCAGAGCGTGATGTGGCGGCTCGATTGAGCGGGTGAGTTACGTTAGAGCGACGAAACGGTTTCCTTGGGGGGAATGAACATGGCGAAGATCCTCGGCAATTTTCACTACGCCTTGCTGATCGGCATCCTGCTGCTGATCGGGGCGATGGTCGGCCTCACGCAGACGGGCATGGACAAGGCCTATTGGGTCGAGTTCCTGCGCTTCCTGCACGTCTGGGCGGGCGTGCTGTGGATCGGCCTGCTCTATTATTTCAACTTCGTGCAGATCCCGACCATGCCGAAGGTGCCCGCCGAGCTGAAGCCGGGCGTGACCAAATATATCGCCCCGGCGGCGCTCTTCTGGTTCCGCTACGCGGCCCTGCTCACCGTGATCCTCGGCCTGCTGATCATGGAGCTGCGCCAGGGCGGCGACACCGCGCGCGCGCTCGGCCTGCAGGAGGCCTATCGCACGATCGGCATCGGCATGTGGCTCGGCCTGATCATGGCCGCGAACGTCTGGTTCATCATCTGGCCGAACCAGAAGAAGGCGCTCGGCATCGTCACCGTGGACGATGCGAGCAAGGCGAAGGCGGCGGGCCTGGCGATGATGGCGTCGCGCACCAACCTGATCCTCTCCTTCCCGATGCTCTACTGCATGATCATGGGTGCGCACCGGCCGATGTAGGGCCGGGCCGGGAATATTCCTCCGGCGGAACAACGGGGCGCGGCGACAATTTGAGACAAAGTGTCGCCGCGCCGAACATACTTCGGAGACAGCGGCGACCCATAGGGGTCTCATGCGCCGTTTTGCTGTCCTTGCATCTCTTGCCGCTTTGTCGGCGTGCACCGTCGGGCCGAATTACCGGCCGCCTGCTTCGTCGTCGCTGCAGGTACCGGACACCTATTATCAGCGCGACGCGCAGGCGGCGCCCGCCAACCTCGCCGCCTGGTGGGAGCAGTTCGACGATCCGCTGCTGACCCGGCTGATCGGCGAGGCGAGCGCCGCCAATCTCGATCTCGCTTTGGCCTCCAGCCGGCTGACGCAGGCGCGCGAGTCGCTGGTCCAGGCGCGCGCGGGGCTGGTGCCGACGGTCGGCGCCTCGGGCAGCGCCGGCCGCAGCGTCGGCGACGGCAATGACCGCTCCACCTTCAGCATCGGCGCCGACGCCTCCTGGGAGATCGACCTCTTCGGCCGCATCCGCCGCGGCATCGAGGCGGCCAATGCGGACGCGGAAGGGGTCTATTACGACCGCGAGGCGCTGCGCGTCGCGATCGCCGGCGAACTCGCGACCAACTACATCCAGGCCCGGCTGACGCAGGAACGGCTGGCGCTCGCCCGGGAGTCGCTCGCCATCGCCGACGACAATCTCCAGATCGCGCAGTGGCGCGTGCAGGCCGGGCTCGCCTCCTCGCTGGACAGCGAGCAGGCGCGCGCCGCCCGGGCCCAGACCGCCGCGACCATCCCGAGCCTTGAGCAGGATTTCGCCAGCTCCACCTACCGGATCGCGGTGCTCACCGGGCGGGCGCCGGGTACGCTCACCGCCGAGCTGGGCGAGGCCAAGCCGGTGCCGCGCGGCCCGCGCGAGGTCGCCGCCGGCATCCCCGCCGACACGCTTCGCCAGCGGCCGGACATCCGCTCCGCCGAGCGCTCGCTCGCCGCCGCCACCGCCCGGATCGGGGTCGCCGAGGCGCAGCTCTATCCCGGTCTGCGCCTGTCCGGCAGCATCGGCACGTCCGCCTTCTCGCTGGGCGGGCTGTTCAGCGCGATCACCGGCTCGATCCTCGGCGGCATCGACCAGGTCCTCTTCGACGGCGGCCGGCTGCGCTCGCAGGTCCGCGCGCAGCAGGCGGCGACCGAAGGCGCGCTCGCCACCTATCGCCAGTCGATCCTGACCGCGCTCGAGGATGTCGAGAATGCGCTCGCCGCGCTGAACGCCGCCCGCCGCCGCCAGGTCGAGTTCACGACCGCGCTCGACGCGGCGAACAACAGCGCCATTCTCGCCCGCATCCAATATCGCTCCGGCCTGACCAGCTTCGATCAGCTGCTCGATGTCGAGCGCAGTCTCGTCTCCGCGCGCGACGGCCTCGCCTCCAGCCGGGCCGATGAATCGCTCGCCCTCGTCCAGCTCTACCGCGCCATGGGCGGCGGCTGGGATGCAACCGCCGCTCCTGACCTCGGGACGACCAGATGACCGACAGCAACCGCACCGACGCCACCCCCGACACCCAGAAGCCCGGCGGCGCCGAGCTTGGGGACTTTCTCGGCGCGCCGCCGCCCAAGCCCTGGTACAAGCGCCCGCTCTTCCTCATCGGCATCGTCGTGATCGTCGGGCTGGTCTTCCTGCTTGCCCGCTGTTTCGCGGGCGAGGGCGAGGCGGGCTATGCGACCGAGACCGTGCGGCGCGGCAACTTGCAGGTCACGGTCAACGCGACCGGCAATTTGCAGCCGACCAACGAGGTGCAGGTGGGCTCCGAGCAGTCCGGTCTCGTCACCCAGGTCTTCGTCGACAACAATGACCGCGTGACCCAGCGCCAGCCGCTCGCCCGGCTCGATACCGCCCGGTTGCAGGACACGGTCACCCAGGCGCAGGCGGCCCTGGCGTCTGCCCAGGCGCAGGTCGCCACCGCCAACGCGACCGCCGCGCAGAACCGCGCCGATCTCGCCCGCCAGGAAGAGGTGTTCCGGGTCTCCAACGGCCGCGTGCCCTCCCGCACCGAGCTGGACGCCGCCCGCGCCACCTACCAGCGCGGCGTCGCCGGCGTACGCGCCGCCCAGGCCGGCGTGACGCAGGCGCGCGCCCAGCTTTCCTCGGCGCAGACCAATTTGTCGAAGGGCACCATCTATTCGCCGGTGAACGGCATCGTGCTCTCGCGGCAGGTCGATCCCGGCCAGACCGTCGCCGCCTCGCTGTCGGCGCCGACCCTGTTCACCATCGCCGAGGATCTCAGCCAGATGAAGCTCGAGGTCCGCGTCGACGAGGCCGATGTCGGCCAGGTCCAGGCCGGCCAGCGCGCGACCTTCACGGTGGACGCCTATCCGGGCCGGACCTTCCAGGCGACGGTGCTGCGCGTGGACGTCGGCGCCAACGCCTCGGGCTCGACCACGTCGGGCTCCAGCGCCAGCAACGCCACCTCCTCGGGCGCCACCAACACCGTCATCGCCTATACGGCGATCCTGTCGGTCGCCAATCCGGAGATGCTCCTGCGTCCCGGCATGACCGCGACCGCGGAGATCGTCACCGCCGAGCGGCGCAACGTGATCCTCGTCCCGAACGCGGCCTTGCGCTGGTCGCCGGAGCGCGACGCCGCCTCGAGCAAGGGCCAGGGCGGCGTTACCTCGGTGCTTGTCCCGCGGGGCGGCCGGCGCGGCGGGCGCGGCGCGGGCGGCGGACGCGAGGTCTCGATCGGCCGCGGCAGCCGTCAGACCGTCTACGTGGTCGGCGCCGACGGCCAGCCGCAGGCGGTCCAGATCACCGTCGGCGAGAGCAACGGCTCGACGACCGAGGTGGTGGGCGGCGACCTGCGCGAAGGCCAGGAGGTCATCACCGCCCGGCTCGCCCCGGGCCAGGTGCAGGAGAAGAACGAGCGTAACGGCGATGGCCAGGACCGGCGTGGTCGCGAGGGTGGCGACGGCAACCAGGCCGCGCCCGCCAACCAGGCGGCGCCGGCGGGCAATTCGGCACAGCCTGGGCCTGCGACGCCCGAGGCGTCGGGCACGACGCCGCCTCCGGGGCCCGCCCCGGCGACGCCGTCCTCGACGCCGCCTCCGCCGCAAGGCCAGGGCGCCGCCGCCGCGGGGCCGCCGGACGGCCGGCGGATGCGCGACATGACGCCGGAGCAGCGCCGCGCCTATCTGGAGAGCCTGACTCCCGAGCAGCGCGAGCAGATGCGCCAGCGGCGGGAACAGAGGCGCCAGCAGCGCGACGGCGGCAATGGCGGCGCATCCGATGGCCGGTGAGCCGATCATCTCCCTGCGTCGGGTGACCAAGACCTACGGCACTGGCGCAATGGCCTTCCAGGCGCTGAAGGGCGTCGATCTCGACGTGGGGGAGGGGGACTTCATCGCCGTCATGGGCCCGTCCGGTTCGGGCAAGTCGACCGCGATGAACATCCTCGGTTGTCTCGACGTGCCCACCAGCGGCTCCTTCCGCTTCAAGGGCGTGCCGGTGGAGACGCTGAACCGGGACGAGCGCGCTTTGCTTCGCCGCCGCTATCTCGGCTTCGTCTTTCAGGGCTTCAACCTGCTCGCCCGCACCGACGCGCTGGAGAATGTCGAATTGCCCTTGCTCTATCGCGGCGAGGACAAGGCGAGGCGGCGCGAGCTCGGCATGGCCGCGCTGGAAAAGGTCGGCCTCGCCACATGGTGGGACCATACGCCGGCGGAACTGTCCGGCGGCCAGCAGCAGCGCGTCGCCATCGCCCGCGCCATTGTTACCAGCCCCGACGTTTTGCTCGCCGACGAGCCGACCGGCAATCTCGATTCCAAGACCTCGGACGAGATCATGGAATTGCTCACCGACCTCAACCGCAGCGGCATCACCGTGTTGATGGTCACGCACGAGCCCGACATGGCGGAATATGCCCGCACCATCGTCCATTTCCGCGACGGCCTGATCGAACGCGTCGAGACGAACGAGCACCGCAAAGGGGTGCCCGCCTGATGTTCTTTACCACCATCATCCTTGCCGTCCGCGAGATCAGGCGGCATTTGCTGCGCTCCTTCCTCACCGTGCTCGGCATCGTCATCGGCGTCGCCGCGGTGGTCACCATGGTCACGCTCGGCAAGGGCGCGACCGCCGCGGTCGCCGAGCAGATTTCGAGCCTCGGCGCCAATATCCTGCAGATCCGCCCGGGCCAGGGCTTCGGCCGCGGCGGCGGCGGCGCGCAGGCGCCGGACTTCGACATGGCCGACGTGGAGGCGATCCAGGAGCAGGTCGCCGGCGTCCGCGCGGTCGCGCCGCAGGCCCAGTCCTCCGTCCTCGCGGTGCACAATGCCGCCAATTGGCAGACCACGGTGAACGGCACCACGGCGCAATTCTTCATCGCCCAGCAATGGTCGGTGACCAGCGGGCGGACCTGGAACAGCGCCGAGGAGGATTCGGGCAAGGCGGTCTGCATCATCGGCTCCACTGTGCAGCGCAACCTCTTTCCCAACGAGGTTCCGGTGGGACAGCAACTCCGGCTCAAGGACGTGAGTTGCGAGGTGATCGGCACGCTGGCGTCGCGCGGGCAGGGCGGCTTCCAGGACCAGGACGATGTCGTGCTGATGCCGATCAAGGCGGTGCAGCGGCGCTTCACCGGCAATCGCGACATCCGCTTCATCATGGTCGCGGTCGACGACGCCTATGACAGCGCGAACGTGCAGACCTCGATCCAGAACCTGCTCCGCGAACGGCGACATGTTCGGCGAGGCGCGGAGGACAATTTCAACATCTTCGACACGAAGCAGATCTCGGAGACCTTGCAGGGCACGACGCGCATCCTGACCGCGGTGATGGGCGCGGTGGCGGCGGTCAGCCTGATCGTCGGCGGGATCGGCATCATGAACATCATGCTCGTCTCGGTGACCGAGCGAACCCGGGAGATCGGCATCCGCCTCGCCATCGGCGCGGTCGGGCGGGAGGTGCTGATGCAGTTCCTCGTCGAGGCCGTGGTGCTGGCCTGCCTGGGAGGGCTGATCGGGCTGCTGATTGCGCTGGGGGCGACAATCGCGCTCGCGCCCTTGATCCAGGTGCCGTTCCTGTTCGACGTGCAGATCAACCTGATCGCCTTCGGCGTTTCCGCCCTGATCGGCATCGTCTTCGGCTATTTCCCGGCGCGAAGGGCGGCGGCGCTCAACCCGATCGACGCGCTCCGGCACGAATAGGGTTGGCAAGGTTACCTGGTGCTCCGGCGAAGGCCGGAGCGTCGCGAGACCCGTAGTGCCGCTGGCCAGCGCTCCGGCCTTCGCCGGAGCACGACGGGGATCTAGTTCGAAGCAGGTGCCGGATTGGGCCTGGTTGCGGCCACCGTCCGCCAGGCCGGTCGCGCCATCGATTCGCGGATCCAGCCGGCCAGCGCCTGCGCCACCTCGGGATTGAATTCGCCCGACGGCAGCCCGCCTGTCTCGACCACGCGCCGCCGGAGCTCCAGCCGGTCGCCGACAATGTCCATCGGATGGCCCGTCCGGGCGATCTCGACATAGCGACCGCTGCCGGGGCGGTAGTGATTGGCCATGTCGGCGATGATGCGATGATCCTCGTCGAACAGGGCGACGATGTCCGCTTCGCCGTACATGGCGAGCACGTTGGTCCGGGCGTCGCGCCAGGCGGCGGTGAGCGGCTGGTGGGCGAGGTCCTGGGTGAATTTATAGTGCCGGCCGAGGACGCGCTCGCCGCCGTCCCAGGCCACGGCCTCGCGCAGCGCCCGGGCATTGACCTCGCTGCCGGCGGCGACGGCGGCCGGCGCCTCCCGGCCGAAATAGAAGCGGCGCAGCGCCTCGCGATAGCTTTCCGCCTGCTCGGCCGCGGCGGCCGGGTCCTGGCCGAAGAGGAGGAAGGACTGGAAGCGGATCACATCGAGATTGTAGTCCGCCCAGTTCCGCAGCCCCGCGCCGTAAATGGCGACCCCGCGCGGCGCCCGTTCGGCGGCGAGGAAGGGCGCCTGGAAGCCGCCCATCGAATGGCCGAGCATGAAGATCCGGTCGGCCTCGATGCCGCGCGCCTGGCTGAGATGGTTGTAGGCGGCGCGGAAGCCGTCCAATTCGGTCGCGAAGTCGATGTCGACGCAATTCACCCCGCCGGCGCTGTCGCCGATGCCGGCCTTCTCGACGCGGTAGAAGCCGATCCCGTCCTTCAGCAATTCCTCGATCAGCCGGTGGTAGAGCGCATTCTCGATCGTCACGCAGGAGAAGCCCTGCAGCAGATAGACGATCGGCGGGTTGGCGACATTGTCGGGCGTGACGAGGATGTCGCGCAGCTGGCCGCCGCGGAAGGGCACCGCGCCGTAGCTGACCGTCGCGCCCGGATAGGCGTCCAGCGGCCGCGCCACGCCACGTCCCCGCAGCACCTGCTCGCGCCCGCCGCGGCGCACGGTAAGCCGGATCGGGGTGCCGCCGACGAAGCGGGTAAGGGCCGGCCCGATATCTTGCGGCCGGGTCACCGGCCGGTCGTCGATCCGCACGATCGCGTCGTCGGGGCGCAGGCCGAGCGCGGCGGCGGTGCCGCCCGGCACCACCTCGGCGACGACCGCGCCCTGGCCCTGCTGGCGGGCGGGCGGCATCACGATGCCGAGCTGGGCGCGGCGGGGAAGCTCGGCGGCGGCGGGCGCGGCGGCGAGGGCGAGCGCCATGGCGGCGGGAAGCAGTCTTCTCATCCCCAGCTTTCTAGCGAGGCCCGGGCCATCCCCGTTTGATCGTGCTTGCGGAAATGCGCGGACCTTCTAGCGTCGCGCGCCATGAACACGCTCGAGTGGGTGGCGGCGGGGCTCGGCGTGATCAACGTCGGCCTGCTCGTCCGCCGCAGCATCTGGAACTACCCGTTCGGGCTGGCGATGGTCAGCCTCTATTTCTTCATCTTCTACGAGACCCGGCTGTACAGCGACGCCTGGCTGCAGGTCTTCTTCTTCGCCGTCCAGCTCTACGGTTGGTGGAGCTGGGCGCGGGCGAAGCAGGATGCGGGCGAGGTGCGCGTCGGCCTGTTGAGCGGGCGCGAGCGCGCCCTTTGCGTCGCCCTGACCGTCGGCGTGAGCCTCGCGCTCGGCTACGTCATGGCCACCTACACGCCCGCCTCCGCGCCTTATATCGACGCCTCGATCGCGGGCATGAGCATCTCCGCCCAGATCCTGCTCGCTTGGCGCAAGCTCGAAAATTGGGTGCTCTGGATCGTCACGGACATTGTCGCGATCGGCCTCTACCTCAGCAAGGCGCTCTATCCGACCGCGATTCTCTACGGCCTGCTGCTTGTGCTCTGCCTCGTCGGCTTCGCGGACTGGCGGCGCAAGCTCATCGCCCAGGGAGCCCCGGCGCAATGACGCGCGGCTTCGTCCTCGGCAAGTTCATGCCGCCCCATGCGGGCCACGTCCACCTGTGCGAGACCGCCCGCGCGCTGGTCGACCAACTCACCATCCTCGTCTGCTGGCTGCCCGACGATCCGATACCGGGGCCGTTGCGCCTGCAATGGATGAAAGCGCTTTTCCCCGATTGCCGGGTGATCGGCCACGACGCGATCGTCCCCCAGGCGCCGGCGGAGAGCCCGGAGTTCTGGCCGATCTGGCGCGGCATCGTCCAGGCGGCGCATCCCGAACCGATCGACATCGTCTTCGCCGGCGAGGGCTATGGCCTCCACCTCGCCGAGGAACTGGGCGCGACCTTCACCCCGGTCGAGCCGCGGCTGTTTTCCGACCTTTCGGGGAGCGTGGTCCGGACCGATCCCTGGGCGCATTGGCCACTGATCCCGCACGCCGTGCGGCCGCATTATGCCCGCACCATCTGCCTGCACGGACCGGAAAGCACCGGCAAGAGCACGCTCTCCGCCCCGCTCGCCGCGCATTTCGACACGCTCTGGGTCCCCGAATATGGCCGTGCCCATTGCGAGCTCTACGGCACCGACCTCGACGATGCCGGTCTCGTCACCATCGGCCGGACGCAGAGCGCGATGACCCGCGCCGCCTTGCCCTGGTGCAACAAGCGGCTGATCGTCGACACCGACGCGCTGACCACCGCCGCCTGGTCGCTGATGATCCTCGGCCGGGTGCCCGAGGGATTGTTCGACAATTTTGCGAAGGCAGACCTCTATCTGCTTACGGATATTGATATTCCCTGGGAACAGGACGGCGGCCGTTATTATCCCGATCCGGTCGACCGGCAGCGCTTCATGGATGCGTGCGTGCGGGTGATGGAGGAGGCGGGCGTGCCCTGGGTGAAGCTCAGCGGTCCGAACGAGCGGCGGCTGGAGACGGCGGTCGCCGCCGTGGAGGCCCTGAGGCCCTAGCCCGGCGACCGGCCGAAATCGGGCTTGGCGACATCCTGGCCCTGCTGGACGATGCCGCGGCGGATCGCGGCGGTGCGGGAGAACAGGTCGAACAGGGTCGCGCCGTCATCCGCCTCGATCGCGCGCTCGAGGAAGGCGAGGTCGTCCTTGAACCGCGCCAATATCTCCCGGACCGCCGCCTTGTTGCTGAGGAAGACGTCGCGCCACATGGTCGGGTTGGAGGCGGCGATGCGGGTGAAATCGCGAAAGCCGCCGGCCGAATATTTGATCACCTCGCTCTCCGTGACCCGCTCCAGATCGGACGCGGTGCCGACGATGGTGAAGGCGATCAGGTGCGGCAGGTGGCTGGTCACGGCGAGGACGAGGTCGTGATGCCTCGCCTCCATCACCTCCACCCTGGCGCCGAGCGTGGTCCAGAAAGCGGAGAGGCTCGCGACATCCCCCGGATCGGCCTGCTCGTCCGGCGTGAGGATGCACCAGCGGCCCTGGAACAGCTCGGCGAACCCCGCGTCGGGCCCGCTATTCTCGGTGCCCGCCACGGGATGGGCGGGAACGATCCGCGCGCCCGGCAGCCGCTCCCGCAGCGTCTCGCCGACCGCCGCCTTGGAGGAGCCGACATCGCTGACGATCGTGTCCGGGCCCAGTCCGCCGGCGATCGAATCCGCCGCCGCCGCCATCGCGCCGACCGGAACGCAGAGGATGACGAGATCCGCGCCGGCGACGGCAGCGGCCGCCGTTTCCATCATGTCGGCGAGGCCGAGTTCCGCGGCCCGCGCGCGGATCGCCGGATCGCCGTCGAAGCCGGTCAGTCGCGCCTCCGGCAGCCGCGCCCGGACGGCGCGCGCGATGGAGGAGCCGATCAGGCCCAGCCCGACGATCGCCACCGATTGCACTGCATCGTTCATTTCAGGCCCCCGCCGCTCCGTCCGGGGACGGGTAGACGGCTTTCCGCGCTGTCCGCAAGGCTCAGCCGACGGCGACGTCCACGGGTGCCTCCGCGCCGAACAGCGCCGCCATCGCCGCGGCCTGGGCGCGCAGCTCCGGCACCGCCGTCGCTTCCCACAGCCGCCCGCGCGCGAGCGGGCCGAGCGCGTACAGGCCGGGCGTGACGAAGCCGTCCGCCCCGATCGCCTCGCCGTTGCGGCCGGTGTCGACACCCAAGCGGTGCGCGTCGGCGCGGATCGAGCCCGCGTCGCGCAGGCTTTGCAGCAGCCGGTTGCCGGCGCGGCCGAGGTCGCTCTCGGCGCCGGCGCAATTCACCACCCGCGCCACCTCGATCCGCACGACCTGGTCGGTTCCCCGGGGCCGCAGGCTGACGGCGACGCGGCCGTAGCGCGCCTCGGCCCCGATGATCGTACAGGCCGCCGCCTCGAACCGCCCGGCCGCGCGCAGGGCGTCCAGCCGGCCGGCCATCTCCGGCGCGAGCCGATGGCGGTGCACCTCCCACCACGGGCGAAGGTGACGCAGGAAGCGGCTCTTCTCGGTCGGGTTCAGCGCCTTCCACATCGCCTGCACGGCCGGCCTGATCTCGTCCATCGCCGTACGCCAGCCCTGGTCCGCGGCGCGCGTGCGGAAGGCGGCGAGGCGCCGCGACAGCGGCAGGCCGGCCATGTCGTCTGCGCTGGCGTGGCCGTGCGGGCCAGCGGCGTGCACGCGGGGAAGCAGGCCGCGGCGCGACACCGCCAGGATCCGGCCCTCATGGCCGGCATCGGCCAGCGAGACCGCGGCGTCGACCATGGTGAGACCGGTGCCGACGAGCAGCACCGGATCGTTGCGGCCGAGCCCGTCCGCCAGCCCACGCCCCCACGGATCGGGCGCATAGAGATGCGGCGGCAAATCCGCGAAAGCGGACAGACATGGCGGCGGCGGGTTGCCCGTGGCAAGGACCACCGCATCCGCCGAGACGGCGCGGCCGTCCTCCAGCAGGACGCGCCGACGCTCGCCGTCCGCCTCGATCCCGATCGCCTCGCCGGCGACCAGCTTCAGCCGCGGGAAGCTGTCGGCATGGGCCTGGCGCAGCTGCTGCTCCAGATAGAGGCCATAGACGCGGCGGGGCGCGAAATCGGCCGGGCCGCCAAGGTCGCGCGCGGCGAGCCAGCGGGCGAAATGGCCGGGATCCTCGGGATAGGCGCTCATCCGCTCGGCACGGACGTTGAGCAGGTGGCGCGGATTGTCGGTGCCATAGGCAAGCCCGCGGCCGGGCGCGCCCGCGCGCTCGATCAGGGTGATGCACGCGCCTTCGGTCCGGGCGAGCTGGACGGCGAGCATCGTGCCGGAAAAGCCGCCGCCGACGATCGCCACCTCCCGAGTCTGCGGCGCGGCGCGGCGGACCGGCGGGGCAGGGGGCGGGGGAGCGAGCGCGGTCCAGTCTGCCTCATGCCGGACGACATCCGTCTCGTCCTCCGCCTGGCCGGCGGCGCGGAAGGCGGCGGCGGGCAGGGCAAGCGAGACCAGGGAGAAAGCGAGCGACACGCCGACATCGGCCTGCCCGAACCAGGGCACGATCGCTGCCGCCAGGGACAGGATGAGCAGGGTCAGCAGGCTGTTCCTGTCCAGGGACTCCTGCTCGGTCTCCTCGTCCATGCCGCCATGGGCATAGGCCAGCCGGACGTCTCTATCATTCACCGCAGGTCTCCCGCATCTACGCGACTCCCAGGCAATCCAACGGATCATGTCGCATGACGATGCCGCCACGGAGTCATCGACGCGCGGCACGGCGCTCGGGGGAAACAGCCCGTCGCAAATTCGACCTGTCCGGTAGACAAAACGCCGTGCGGCTGGAGGTTGATTCCCGTCGCAATGGCGCGCCCGGCAGGATTCGAACCTGCGACCCCAAGCTTAGAAGTTGTGCCGAGGGGCATTTCAGCAGATTTCGGGAAGTGCCAAATCCTTTAAAATCAGTGTCATAGCGTCCCAGGCGATTCCACTGAATCCAGGCATTTGTTACCTATATGTTACCTAGCCGCAAGCTAGGTAACACCGCCATTGCGGCGGAAAAGCTCCAGATTCGTCCCAGGGGTAAGTGCATCCCTTGCGTCTTCCAGAGGAGAGGAAGGCGGCTCTGCTGGCGAGGCTATCAGGCGTCTTTGCCTCCAGTCCGACCGGTTTGAGCGAAGGAGTGCATGATGCTTACGGATGCGAAGGTTGCGGCGTTCAAGCCGCCGGCAAAAGGGCAAAAGGAATATCCTGACGGGAAGGTGACCGGACTCCGCCTTCGTGTCGGGGCTGGCGGCGCGAAGGCCTGGATCTTTCGCGCGCGCGCCGGCCACCGGACGATCAACAAGAAGCTGGGAAGCTACCCGGGCATGAACCTCGCCGAGGCGCGGGCGGCGGCACTGAAGCTGGTTTCGGCCATGGCGCGGGGAGGGGGCGCCGAGGTGATCGACCGAACCTTTGGCGCGGTCGCGGATTACTGGATCGAGAAAGTCGCCAAACGGAGGAATGACAGCTGGCACCTCCAAGAGCGTATGCTGCAACGCCACGTCCTTCCGCTCTGGCGAGACCGGCAGATGGTGAAGATACGCCGGACGGACGTTCGAGAGCTTCTCGACCGCCTCGAAGGGATCGTGCTGCCGAACCGCATCCTGGCGTTGCTAAAGACGATCTTCCGCTTTGCGCTCAGCGAAGATTGGATCGATGCCTCCCCGGTTGAAGGCATCCGAAAGCCCAGTGTCGAAAGGGAGCGCGACAGGATCCTGTCGATGCCCGAACTCCAGCAGGTTTGGCGCGGTGCCGCCCTGCTCGGCTATCCGTTCGGCCCCTACCTGCAGCTGCTGGCTCTGACGGCACAGCGGCGTACTGAAGTGGCCGGCATGCGCTGGGGCGACCTCGACCTGGACGCGGCATCTTGGATTATGCCGTCGGCCGACACCAAGTCGAAACGCTCGCATATCGTGCCACTGCCCGCCCTGGCGGTCCAGATTCTGGGGTCGCTGCCCACGCTTGGCGCCTACGTCTTCACGACGGATGGCCGCACGCATTTGAGTTGCTACGCCAAGCTGAAAGCGCGGATAGACGGGCTCATCGCCGCGACTGGTGGAGACATAGCGCCGTGGCGGCTCCACGATCTCAGGCGGACCGCTGCGACTCATATGGTTCGTCTCGGCACGCGCGTCGAAGTGGTCGCCAGAGTCCTGAACCATTCGCCGCAGGGAATAACGGCCAGAGTCTATGCCTTGCATACCTATGAGCCGGAGAAGAGGCAGGCGCTCGACGGGTGGGCGAACGAACTTGCGCGCGCGATGAATCCCGCAACCGCGACCTCGCCGGCACCGGTGGCAGCGCATCTCGTCCACGCCCCAATGCCAGTCGACCAGCCAACACAGTGTCAGCACACCAATCGGGCGTGGAAACGGCCGTCGTCGAGGCGTGCGGGCAGGGTACGATAACGGATCAAATCGAAGCTTCCGCGTCGCCGGCTTTGGGTGGCCGGACAAGACGTCCAAAGTTTGAGAGCTGGATCGTCCGTATGAACCAGTGGAGGGCGATCAGTTCAGGCGCGCGCATCTGCGGCGTCGTTGGATTGGCGGGTCAGCCAAGCCTCGAGATCGGATTCTCGCCAACCGACGCAACGATCCGATATCTTTAGCTGCCTGGGAAAGCTCCTTTCGCCCACCTTCCGGTAAAGGGTGGATCGGCTGAGGCCGGTGCGCTCGAGCACTGCCGGCAAGCGCAAGATGCGGTCGGGACGGTCAATCGGCATGAGGCCTCCTGGAGGTCGTAGCTATTTCCTGCACAGTTCTGATCTATCCCCGCATGACGTCGCAAGGCGACCGGTGTCGAAGGACGTCGGACGGACCTACGGTGCGTCGAAAAAGCAGGTCTTCACGGCTGCTACGTTGCCGCCAAAACCACGCCTCGGGTCGAATCGGGAGGAGAGGCGACGCTTGCGGAGATGGAGCGACGGGCCCGGATTTTCCGCGCCGGCTCTCATTCCGGAGGCCTTATGTCCATGAGAAAGCCGCCCGGGCGTCCTGCCCGGTCCGTTCTCGCATTGCAGCGGAGAGGCGATCGGAGCGTAGCGCCGCATGTAGGCGCAACCAGCGCCCGAGTACGCGATCGTCGTGCGGCAATCGATCAGGCGACAGCAGATCCGACACTCTTGCGGCGCGAGAGCATCTACGCCGAGGTGACCCGGCGGGTGATCATTGAGCTGGAGGAGGGACGGTTGCCCTGGGTGCAGCCCTGGGACAATGCCGCGTGCGGCTGTGCCATGCCCGCCAATGCCGTGACCGGCAGGGGCTACTCGGGGATCAATATTCTGATCCTTTGGTCGATGGGTATCGAGCGCGGCTATTCGTCGCAGCGCTGGCTGACCTTCCGGCAGGCGCTTGGCGCTGGCGGCAATGTCCGCAAGGGCGAGAAGGGGACGAGCGTCTGCTATGCGGACCGGTTCACGCCCGAGCGCGAGAAGGAGCGGGCGCGGGACGAGGATCGGGAGGCGCGGCAGGTCGCGTTCCTGAAGCGGTTCACCGTGTTCAACGTCGACCAGTGCGAAGGCCTGCCCGAGGCGATGACGGCGCCGCCTGCCGTGCGCGGCGAGCGCGAGACCATCCCTATCGCCGAGGCGCTGATCGCAGCGACCGGCGCTGACTTCCGGATCGGCGGGCATGCGGCCTATTACTCGCCCGCCCTCGATTTCGTGCAGGTGCCGCCGCAACAGGCCTTCCGCCAGCAGATCAATTTCTACCGCACCGCCTTGCACGAGCTCGGCCACTGGACCGGGCATCGCTCGCGGCTGGACCGCGACCAACAGGGCGGCTTCGCGAGCGAGGCCTACGCGCGGGAGGAGCTGGTCGCCGAGCTGGCGAGCGCGTTCACCTGCGCTTCCCTCGGCATCCAGCCGACCGTGCGCCATGCCGATTATGTCGGATCGTGGCTCGAGGTGCTGCGCGGCGACGAGCGCGCCATCTTTCGCGCCGCGAGTCAGGCGAGCAAGGCGGCCGACTTCCTGCTGGCGTGCGCGCCCGAGGAGGAGGGCAAAGAGGGGAGGAGGCGGGAGGGCGATGAGCGACGGGCGCGGATTTGCCGTGCCGGCTCAAATCAGGAGACTCTCGATGATCAGGACCATTCCCCTCGCCAAGCTCATTCCCTCGGCCCGCAATGTGCGGCGGCGGATCGACGAGCAGGCGGACCTCCAGCTCAGGGCCGACATTGCGGCCCGCGGCCTGCTCCAGAATCTTGTCGTCACCAGCGTCAAGAAGCCGCGCGGCTGCTTCGCGGTCGAAGCTGGCGGCCGTCGGCTGGCGGCGCTCCAGGCCCTGGCCGCTGAAGGCGCTTTGCCCAGGAATTTTGAAGTGAATTGCCTCGTGCTGCAGGACAGCGACACCGCGCAGGAAGCAAGTCTCGCCGAGAATTTCCAACGGCTCAGCATGAACCCGGCGGACGAATGCACCGCCTTCTCGGCATTGGTCGAGGCGGGGGCGGACGTCGAGGGTGTCGCGCGGCGGTTCGGATTGACCGAGCGCTTCGTCGAGGGGCGCCTGCGCCTAGCGGGGCTCGCGCCGGTGATCTTCGACGCCCTTGGCGCCGGCGAGATCAGCCTCGACGTCGCCAAGGCCTATGCCGCCACGCCCGACCGCGAGCGGCAAGAGCATGTATTCGAGCAAATGCGCCATTATCATTCCACTAGCCCGGACAGTGTCCGGCGGATGATGACGCAAGCGACCGTCGCTGCAACGGACCGGCGCGCCTTGTTCGTCGGCGAGCAGGCCTATGTCGCGGCCGGCGGCCGGATCGAGCGAGACCTGTTCACCGGGGATGCCGAGGCGCGCTGGCTCGACATCGCGATCCTGGAGCGGCTCGCCTTCGAGAAGCTCGCCGCCGCCGCCGCCGACGCCCAGGCGGCAAGCAGGCTCGCCTTCGTGCGCCCGACGCTCGACAGCTGGATCGGCCATGGCCAGACCGAGGGTCTCCGGCGGGTGCCGCTGACACCGGTCCCGCTCACGGACGACGAGAATGAAGAGGTCGAGCGGCTCGACGACGAAATCGCCGAGCTCGTCAATGCTCTTGAACATCAAGAGCTCGAGGAGGCCCGACGCGCCGACATCGAGATGCAGGTTCGCGCTCTGGGGACGAAGCTGGAGACGCTGATCGACCGGCCTCCGGTCCCCGGAGACGAACTGAAGCCGACACTCGGCGCCTTTCTCGTCCTCGACGACGAAGGCCGACCGAAGCTCGACAGCGTCTATTATGCCGAAATGTCGGCCGATGCTGAAGAGGGCGCGCCGGAGGAAATTGGGCATGAGGCGGCTGGCGCGCAGCCGGTTGAGGCTGGCAAAGCGCCGGCCCTTTCCCAGCGCCTGGTCGATGAGCTGGCGATGCAGCGGCGAGATGTGCTTGCGGTCCATATCGCTGCCGATCCCGGCTTCGCGCTCGATCTCGCCATCTTCCTGATGATCGATCGCGAGGCGGTCTATTCGAGCGAGCGCAGCGGCTCCTCGCTGATCGCGATGGCACCCGCCAATCCCGTTCTGGACTTCGAGACGCCCGGCGCGCCCGCGAGCGTCGCCCGGGCCGAAACGGCGGAAGCGCTGGACCGCAGCTGGGCCGAGGGCGCGACAAGATCGGAGCGGTTCGACCGGTTCTGCGCGCTTGGCGAGGAGGCGCGTATCGCCTGGCTCGGCTATGCCGTGGCGAAGACGATGGAGGCGAGCCTCAACCATGCTGGCGGCCGCTACTGCGCTTTTCACGACCATCTCGGCCAGCTGCTGGCGATCGATGTCGCCCGCTGGTGGCGTCCGACCGGCGCGAACTATTTCGACCGGGTGCCGAAGGCGCTCGCGCTTGAGGCTTTGGCCGACGTCGGCGGCGCAGCCTTCGCGGCCCCTTATGCGAAGGCGAAGAAGGTCGAGCTGGCCGAAACCTGCGAACGCGTCTTCGCCGGCGACTTCATCTGCGACGCGGAGGTGAAGCAGGCGGCGCTCGCCTGGGTGCCGAAGGTGATGCGCTTTGCTGTCCCGGCTACCAAGGCGCTGCCTGAGGATGACGGCGAGGTTCGCCCGCCGGTCGAGAGCGACGTGCCGCCATGGGAGGAGCGGCCGGGGGCGGAGAGCAGAGGAAGCGACCTGGAGCGGATGGACGAGGCGGCTTGAGCTTCGCTGATCCCGGGCGGTCCAGTCGGGCCGCCCGTACTCCGCCCGGCACGGGCGGGGACGGTGCCCGGACTTTGTCAAAAGCGCGCGCAGGGTTTGCCCAACGGGATATGCAGGCAGGCCCCACATACCGCCGCGATCGACGCCGGCTCATGCGCTTCGCCGAGGCGCCTCACTGAGCGGTCCGCCTTCACCCGTCCGGATGGGCGGCGGATGCCTCACAGGAGATTGGCGATCAGGGCGCGACGGGCCGGGACGGATCGCCGCCCGGAATCCTCACCGTCCCCACCCGTTCCGGGCGCCTTGCCCGGAGGCCGACATGACGAACGACGACATCCCGCTCGATGCGGCGCGGATCGAGCGCGCCGCGCGCTGCCTTGGCCGTCGCGAGCGGGCCGTACTGGTGCTGAGCGCCGCCGAGGGGCTCGAATTGCGGGCGGTTGCGGAAAGGCTCGGCCTGCACCCTGCCGAGGCCGAGCGTCTGCTGGCCGACGCGCTGATCAAGCTCGACGCAGCGCTGAGGCGCGAGGACCAGGTCTGGTGGCGGTTCTGGTGAGCAGATGGAACGGTTCGACCAGCATCGCGACTACCGCTTGAATATGTCCCCGAAGCTGATCGTACCGCTGAACAGGGCGTGGGCCACCAGCTGACACCGGCTGACCGCGTCGTAATTGGCGCGGGCGCTCTTCACATATTGATGCACGGTCTCGGGGCTTATCCCGAGAATAGTTGCGATCTCCGAATCCGACTTCCCACGCGCGACCCAGATCAGGCAGTCCCGCTCCCGATCAGAAAAGCGGGCGGGATCGCTCAATTTCTCGCGCTCCCGCTTCACCAGGCGCCGGGCGGCCTCGAATGCGAAGGCCCCGACCAGCTGTGCTGCCGCGAGGACTTCCGTCCGCAACGGGGCTCCCCGGTTGGTCGCGAAAGAGCAGGAACCGATCATCTCGCCGGGTACATGCGCGGGTACGGTGAAGCCGTTGGCCACGCCCTCCCGCGCCGCATCCGCCAATATCCGATGATCCCTCCGTGTCAGCGGTATCATTCTCGGCAGCTGAGACCAGGCAAATCCGATCGAAGTCGTCTGGCATGCCCGGTGAACCGGATCCGTCCATCCCACTTGCTTGCGGTCGTAATAGCGCTCCCATTTTTCGGGATAATTGTGGATGCGGATCACTGGCTCGGTGAAGTTGAGCGGGTCCCGATGCTCGGTCAGCGCGAAATAGGCGAAGCCCAGCTCTTTAGACGTCACTGCCAAGGTTTCCCGCAGTTCGGATCGCGTTCCGACGGCTTTCAATCCGTCGATGAAGGCACCAACACGTTCGAACATGACGAACCGGTTCGTCCCGCACGGTCACGAGGGGCGTCCAAGCGCGCCAGTTCCACGTGCCGCCCTCAATAGGTCATGTCAGGGGTCTCACTCCGCGCCATGGCCGCCAGTGGGCGTGACCACCCTCGCCGTCAGATCGGCAAGACTGTCCACTCCGCGATCATGCGTCCTGTTGCGCCGTAACGCAATTCACTAAATAGCGGAACAACTTAGCTTTGGCTCGAATAAGGCGGGCCAGGTTGGCCGATACTAAATTCTGAGCCGCCCAGCCCTAGCATGTCCGGGCAAGAATCCACCATTCCGGAGCTAAACGAGAGCGCTCAATTGCCCGAACGTGTACCGATGCGCGAGTCGTAGCCGCTCAGATTCTTATCTGGTCCTTCTCTTCGACCGGTGCGGCTGGATGTCATCTTTGATCGCGCATGACGGCCGATTGGCTATTTGGCCATTCAATCCTTGCTTCTGCCCGGGGCGTGGCCGGGTTCGACGGCGGAGAGGCCCTGCCCCGGCGGCGGTGGACCGCAACCCTCTTCGCCTGCGGCCCGAGTTGGCATGGCGCCGGGCGCCAGCCTGCCCGCGCCTGCCGCGGCTTCGGGGTTTCCCGCCGCTGGCGCGGCGGTGCGCTCCGTCGCCTCGTGCCGGGGCTTCGGGCTCCCGGCGCCGATCCCCGGCGCGCTTCAGGAGAGCCTGCCATGCACACCACTTTAGCCGCCCAGCTCGCCGCGCTGGAACTTGGCCATCTCAGCATCTCTTCGCTGGATCGGGCGCCCTGCACCGATCCTCTGGACGCGGAAGCGGTCGAACAAACTCTCCTCGCCGTCTGGTCAGACCTCTTCGCGCTCTTTCCGGACACCACTCTGGAGGACGACGCCGAGGAGCTCGGTTGGGCCTTCGTGAACCTTTTCCACCGGGCAGCACACAAAAGGTCCGGCCAGATCGATCGCGCCACCGACGAGATCAGATGCCTGATCGCATCCGGCGACGGCTCTGAAGTCCACACCTCCCGGCTCGAAACCGAGATCGTGCGCGCGCAGGCCGCCGAGGCCGCGATGCTTGCGTTGGAGCATATGCGCGAGACGGCCGCCCGTCTCTATCTCAACGAGACCGGTCGTTCGTGGCGTCCCGCCGGCGGCTCCCGCGCCAATCATGGTGCGGCCCTGACCTCCGCTGTGGTCGACGGCCGCGACTTCCTGCGGGCACGGATCGAGAGCCGCCGCATGGCCCTTACGCCCGAGGGCACGCCGGTCGTGTTCGCCGGCGGGCGCCTGTCCTTCCCGACGGACGAGGAGGCCAAGACGTTCGCGACCAATGTCTGGGAGACGCTCGACAAGGTCCGCGAGCGCGTCGCCGATCTGGTCCTGGTGCATGGCGGCGACACTATGGGCGCAGATCGGCTCGCGGCATCCTGGGCCGAACGGCGCAAGGTACCGCAGCTGACCTTCTCGCTGGACCGCAGGCTCGGCCAGCGCGCCGGGTTCAGGCGCAACGAGCAGATGCTGTCGCTGAAACCGCGCTATCTGGTGGCGTTCGCCGGCAATGGCGTCCTTGAGCGTCTGGTCATTCAGGCCAAGGAAAAGGGCATTTCCGTCATCGATCGGCGCGGCCCATCGGGCACGCATCCGAAATATAGCGCGCGTCAAGCCGTGGCTGACTGACAGCCTCGCAGCCGGGCCGCTCACTCCGGCCCGGCTCCCCGCGTTCACAGCGAGCGAATTGCGAACGCTATCCGGCCACGCAGCTCACGAAGGACCGTGGCTTGGGGATTAAGTAATATTTGTCGGCTAGCAGCCCGCCGGTGAGAATCAGCGTCGAAACGATTGACGAGGGGCCTGAGCGACAGGCGCGCCCGCCGAGAGCCGCTGCCGACGCCCCAGCCACGCTTCGGGAGGTCCAGCGGGCTCAACAATCGGTACGGATCTTCGATATCTCTTCGGAGGGTTGCGGGTTTGACGAATCCTGGACCTTGCGGCCGGGCGCGAGCGTCTGGCTCGGCTTGCCGGGCCTCGAGAAATGGCCGGCGACGGTCGTCTGGTTCGACGATTGGAGAGGCGGATTGAAGTTCGATCGGCCTCTTCATCCGATGGTCGCGGCGCGGTTCGCAATAGAGCCTTGCTAGCCACGCTGGCGGCAGGGCTGCGCGCGCCACACCACTCCTGATGAAGGCGAACCCGATTTTTGTTCCGGCCTCAGGAATGTCGCGGCGCAGCGGACGGTCGTGGCCATTTGCACAGGTTGCCGCTTTCGGTCACAGCCCTCTATAGGGCCATCCCGTGAGCCATCGCATCGCCGCCTCGAGAATCCCTACGCCCGTGGCGATCCTGCTCGGCTGCGCGTTGCTGCTCCGGGCACTGGTCCCGTCCGGCTGGATGCCGGCTCCGGGAGAGGGACTTGCGATCCAGGTCTGCACGGACGGTTCCAGCGGGCAGGAAGCGGCGAGTTTCGCCCGGGAAGCGCAACGCGTCTTCGACGAGGCATCGCCGAAAGGCCGCTCGTCAGATCATGGTCGAGAAGGATCGGACGGGACCCGCAAAGGCCAGCTATGCGCGTTCGCCGGTCTCTCGGCGCCCATGCTCAGCGCAGATCCACCGTCCGCACCGGACCTTGCCGCGCTTGCCGCGCTGGCGATGCCGGCGCCGAGCATCACACGCGATGCCCCTCTGAGAGCCGATCATGTCCGGCCGCCGCTGCGCGGACCTCCAGCGACTGCCTGAGCCGGCCACACTGGCCCTCTGGCTCGCCGGCACCCTTCGCTTATCGGATCATCGAAGACACGGCGCCCGCGAGGCTGCCGGGAAAGACTTGTCAAATGCGCAGCATCAAAGCCGCCCTGTTTGCGTCGAGCACCTTGCTCGGCCTGGCGTTGCCGACCACGACCTTCGCGCAGGACGCGCGGCCCGAGGGTACCACTCGACCCAACAATATCATCGTCACCGGCAGCCGTCCGGCCACCGACACGGAGCAGGCCGCGCAGGAGCTCCAGCAGATCTCCGGCGCCGTCGAGATCGTCCCGGACACCGCCTTCCGGAGCACGCCTGTCCAGCACATCAAGGACATTCTCGCCTACGTGCCCGGCGTGATCACCCAGCCGCGCATGGGCGACGACGCCCGCGTCTCGGTGCGCGGTTCCGGCCTGTCACGCGCTTATGGCAATCGCGGCATCTCCGTCTATTTCGACGGCGTGCCGCTGAACACCTCGGACGGACTGCTCGATTTCTTCGAGATCGATCCCACCGCTTATCGCCATGTCGAGGTTTACCGAGGCGCGAACGCACTGCGCTACGGCTCCAATGCGCTCGGCGGCGCGATCAATCTCGTGACGCCGACGGGCCGCGACGCCGCGCGATTCACCGGCCGGCTGGACGCCGGGAGCTTCGGCTATGTGAAGGGCCAGGCCAGCACCGGCGGCGTGTCGGGCTCCTTCGACTATTTCGCGACGGTCTCGGGCCAGCGGATCGACGGCTATCGCGACCATAGCGACGGCGACGCCCTGCGCGGCAATCTCAACCTCGGCTTCCAGGTTTCGCCGACCGTCGAGACGCGCTTCTATCTTTACGGGGCAAGCACCAACCAGCGCATCCCCGGCGAGGTGAGCAAGGCTCAGGCCCTCAACGCTCCGCGCTCGGCAAACCCAGTCTGGGTCACGCAGGATCAGCAGCGCAATGTCGATTCCATCCGGCTCGCCAACCGGACGACCCTGCGCTTCGGCGAGACGAATGTCGAAGTCGGGCTCTTCTACAATAATCGCCATGTGAAGCACCCGATCTTCCAGTGGCTCGACTTCACCGTCGACGACTATGGCGGCTTCGTCCGCGCCGTGGACGACCGGTCGCTGGGCGGGCTGCGCAACCGCCTGGTGCTCGGCGCCACCCTTCAGAACGGCAGGATCGACACCGAGCAGTTCGTCAACCTGCCGGGCGCGGTGAAGGGCAATCTCGTCTCCTCCTATGTCGATACGTCGCGCAATTTCTCGCTCTACGCCGAGGACTCGCTCTACGTCGCGCCGAACCTGGCGCTCATCGCCGGCATGCAGTTCCTCCATGCCAGCCGCGACCGGCGCGACCGTTTCCTGTCGAACGGCGACCAGTCGGGCGCGCGGAGCTATGATCTGTGGAGCCCGCGCGCCGGCTTGCTCTGGGATGTCGATCCGAATTGGCAGGTCTTCGCCAATGTGTCTCGCGGGGCGGAGGTGCCGACCTACGATTCCAACAGCTTCGCGACGCCGGCCAGTTCCAATGTTCGCGCGCAGCGGGCGACAACTTACGAGATCGGCACGCGCGGCCGGCGTGGTGGGATTGGCTGGGACCTTGCCGTCTATCGGTCCGAGCTGCGGAACGAGCTCCAATGCCTGACGACCGGGCCGTTCAGCGCGTGCAGCGTCATCAATGTCGACCGCACGGTGCATCAGGGCATCGAAGCCGGGCTCGACGCCGCCGTCCCGCTCTCGGCTTTCGCGGCGGGCGACACATTGTCGATCACCGCAGCCTATACCTATAACGACTTCTTCTTCGACGGCGACAGCCGCTATGGCGACAACCGCCTGCCGGGCGTGCCCAAGCACTATCTGCGCGCGGAGGCGCTCTACCGTCATCCGAGCGGCTTCTTCGCTGGGCCGAACCTCGAATGGGCGCCCGGCCATTATTTCGCGGACAATGCAAACAGCCTGATGGTCGATCCCTATGCGCTGCTGAACCTGCGGGTCGGCTTCGACCGGGACCGCGGCCTCTCCTTTTATGTCGAGGCGCGCAACCTGACCGGCAAGAACTACATCTCGACCGTGGCGATCGCCGGGACGGCAACCGCGGGGGCAGAGATCTTCAACTCCGGCACTGGCCGTGCCGTCTATGGCGGCCTGCGGTTCGGCTGGTGACTGAGGGAGAGTGCTTCGCCATGCTTCATCCAGCTTGCCGGATAGCGGGGTCAGTCGGGCTTGACGCTGGCCCGCACCAAACGCGGCACAGGCGGCGGCGATGACAAGTCCTGACCTCTACCGCTCGGTCTGGCGCTGGCATTTCTTCGCCGGGATCATTGTGCTGCCGGTGCTCGCCTGGATGGCGGTCACCGGCGGCCTCTATCTCTACAAGGCGGAGATCGAGCGTGCGCTCTATCGGGACTGGATCGAGGCGCCGGCGAGCGCGGCTCCGTTGCCGGTCGCGGCGATGGTCGATGCCGTTCAACGCCAGACAGGCGGCCGTGTCACGCAGGTCACGCGCAGCGCGGAAGCTGGTGATAGCTGGCGCATGGCGTTCGCGACGGGGTCTGGTGAGCAGCGCATGGCCTTTGTCCGCCCCGACACAGGTCAGGTGCTCGGCACGACGAGGGCGGGCGGGCCGATGGAGCTGGTCAAGAACCTGCACAGCCTCACGGTCGCCGGCCCGGCCGGCAACGTCCTGATCGAGATCGTCGCCGGCTGGGCGATCATCCTGGCGCTCACCGGCTTCTTCCTGTGGTGGCCGCGCGCCGGCAACAGGGCGCTGTCGCTTGCCGGTAAGGTCGGCGAACGACGCTTCTGGCGGAATCTTCATGCCTCGGCGGGCGCGCTCGCCGGGGCGGTGATCCTGTTCCTCGCTGTCACCGGCATGCCCTGGACGATCTTCTGGGGTGCCGGCTTCCACTCTGTCGTCGCCAGCCAGAAGATCGGCAGGCCGGCGCCCCCGGAGCCGACGAGAGCTCACGAGGATCATGAATCACACCTGCCCTGGTCGGTCCGGGGCACCATGCCGCCCGCCGTCACCGGGCCCGGAGATGTCGGACCCGACCGTGCCGTAGCAGCGGCGACGGCGCGCGGCCTGCGCACGCCTTGGGTGCTCGATCTGCCGGGCTCCCCAGGCCGTCCCTATCGTGTCTCTTTCGCCGCGCAGCGCACTGGCGACGTGCGGATCATCTATGTCGATCCCGCGACCGCCGGCGCCCTTCAGGATGTCTCCAGCGCCGACTTCGGACCCGGCGCCAGGGTCTTCGAATGGGGGATCTACACACATCAGGGACAGCAATATGGCGAGATAAACCGCCTCGTCATGCTCGCCGGCTGCATCGGGATGCTGCTCCTCGCGCTCAGCGCACCCGTCATGTGGTGGAAGCGTCGCAACGGCAACGGCCTTCGTGCCCCACCAAGGCCGGACGATCCGGCCAGGGCAAGGGGAGCGCTCGCGATCATGCTGGTCGTGGGTCTGATCTTCCCGCTGACTGGTGCCTCAATGCTCGTGGCGATGGCCGTGGGCTGGGTCTCCCGCAGATGGCGCCGCGCATGACGGAACCTCCGCATCTCGTCGACACTTGATCCGCCAGAACCTTGAACCGGAGGACCGGAATGTTGCCCGATATGTTGACCAGACGCGTGATGCTCGCCGGCCTCGGGGCGTCGATGCTGCTCCCGCAGGCGCTTCGTGCCCAGGCTCGGACGGCCGATGGGCCTTTCACTTTGCCCCGGCTCCCCTACGCTTATGACTCACTCGCGCCGGTTATCGACGCGCGGACGATGGAGATTCATCACGGCCGTCACCACCGCGCCTATGTCGATAACCTCAACAATGCGGTGGCGGCGACCCCGGCCCTGCGGGGGCTCGGCATCGAGGCGTTGGTCGCGCGGGCCGGGACCTTGCCCACGGCCGTTCGCAACAATGCCGGCGGCCATTGGAATCATGGTTTCTTCTGGGAGAGCATGATTGCCCCGGACAGGGGTGGCGCGCCGAGTCCGGCGCTGGCCGCGGCGATCGACCGGGCATTCGGCTCGCTCGACGCAATGAAGACGGCGTTCAACGCGGCCGGCGCCTCGCGCTTCGGCTCCGGCTGGGCTTGGCTGATCCTTGGCACTGACGGGCGGCTCGCGGTCAGCTCGACCCCCAATCAGGACAATCCGCTGATGGATGTCGCCGAGGTCAAGGGTGAGCCGTTGCTCGGCAACGATGTCTGGGAGCATGCTTATTATCTAAATTACCAAAACCGTCGCGCCGACTATTTGACGGCCTGGTGGCGCGTGGTGGACTGGGATCGGGTATCTCGCCGCTATCGCGCCGCGACGCGGCGCCGCTAAGCCAGGCAGGGCTTTCCAAAAAGGGCGGGCGAGCCTAGGCGGGCGGGACCGCGCGGGGAGATTCGGGGTGAAGTTGCGGAAAGCATCGGCGGGAGCACGGAGCGCCTTCGCGCTGCTGCTGTTCTGCGCGCTGCTCGTCCGCGCTGCGATCCCCGCCGGCTGGATGCCCGTCGCGGGCGGCGGCTTCCAGATTGAGGTCTGTTCCGGCTGGATGGACAATGGCGCCGGCGCGGCGTTCCAGCGCGAGGCGCAGCAGCGGCTCGACGAGGCGCTTGCCGGTGCCGGCAATCAACGGGACGGTGGTGATCAGCACGATCGCTCACCAGACGCACAGCCCTGCGCCTTCGCGGGCATTTCGCTTCCAACTCTGGACGGCGAGGCGTCCCCGCAGCTCCCGGCACTGATTCAGGTCGCCGAGACGGTTCAGTCATCGCTTCCCGCGCGGCTGAACCTTCCCGCGCAACCGCATTTCCAGCCACCCTCCCAGGGTCCTCCCGCGGCCGCCTGAGCCGCGGTCCGTCTCCCTCATTTCCCGCACATACGGGACCGATCGGATGTTCGGAATCGCGAGCGAGGCGCGCGTGCGCCTCTCGTAAACGCGCATCAATCGAACATGCAGGGGGAACCCTTGAAACCATCTCTTCTCGCCACCGCGATGCTCGTCGTCGCGCCGGGCGCCGCACTGGCGCAGGATAATCAGACCGGCGACGCGCCGCGCTGGACCGCCAACAACGATGTCATCGTCACTGGCCGTCCCGATTCCTATGCAGCGCCCGACGCCGCCACCGCCACCCGCACCGCGACGCCGGTCGAGGAAGTCCCACAGTCGATCCAGACGGTGACCCGCGCCATCATCGAGGAGCAGGACCTGCGCACGCTGCCGGATGCGCTGGTCAATGTCTCCGGCGTCGTGCCGACCAGCACGGAGCAGACCGTGCTCCAGCCGACCCTGATCCGCGGCTTCGGCGTCAATTATTATTTCGATGGCATGCCGAGCTACCAGCTTCCGGCCGGCGTCGCCGACCCGGCCACCCTCGTCAATGTCGAGCGGATCGAGGTCGCCAAGGGCCCGACCGCGACCCTTTATGGCGGCGGCTCCGGCGCCCCCTTGTCCGGCATCATCAACCTCGTCTCACGCATGCCGGGCGACCGGTTCGGCTTCAGCGGGGAGGCGCGTTACGGCAGCTTCGACACGTTCGGCGCCGAAGCCGGGCTCAACATTCCGATCGCGCCCGGCGTCGGGTTCAGGATCGATGGCTCCATCCAGAGCGCCGACAGCTTCATCGATTTCCTGACAAGCGATCGTTACGCTCTCTTCCCGACGCTTGCGGTCGGCCTGGGCTCGGACACGCAGTTTGTCGTTCGCGGCCGCTACAGCCGGATCGAGCAGACCGAATATGCGGGGGTGCCGATCGAGCTGCTGGAGCCCGCCCGGCTGATCGACCGTGACGTGTTCGCCGGGGCCCGAAATGCCCCGCGCACCACGATCGAGAGCAAGGCGGTGACGGCCACGCTGACACACCGTTTCTCGAGCCGGCTGGAGGCGATGGTCTCGCTCAACCGCACGATCACCGGCTTCGACGAGTACAGCACCTTTCCCTACGGCCAGATTGGCGGAACCGTCTATAATTTCGGCAGCGCCTTCCTGCCCTCCAATTCCCACAAGAGCTACGGCACCGCGCAACTGACCGCGCGGCTGGGGGAGGGGGGCTTCCGCCACACCCTGCTGGTCGGCGTCGATTACGACCGGACCAATTATTTCGGAGCCATGTATTTCGATCCGGTCTGGGGGCTGGTCGATTATGCGGCGCCGTTGCCGGCCCAATCCTTCACCGTGCCGCCCTTCTATTTCGATCAGCGCGACCGCCTGAGGACCTTCGCCGTCTTCGCGCAGGACCAGATGAGAATCGGCGAGCGGCTGGACGTCACCGTCGGCCTGCGCTGGACCCGGCTCAGGGTCCATAGCGCCACCGTTGGGGTCACCACCGACGACGTCGACCATCGGGTGACCCCGCGGGTCGGCGCGACCTTCAGGCTGGTGCCGGGCTTGTCGCTGTTCGCGGGCTATTCGGAAGGCTTCCAGGGCGTCGTCGCAGGCGGCTTCTACAGCATCGCCCCGGTGCCCGAGACCTCGCAATCCTGGGAGGCGGGCTTCAAGTTCACCGCGCCGATCCGCGGGTTGACCGGGACGGCCGCGCTCTACCGTCTCACTCGCCAGAACGTGCTGACAGCCGATTCCGCAATACCGTTCGCCTATATCCAGGCGGGCGAGCAGCGGGCGCAGGGCGTGGAGCTCGACCTGATCTACGAGCCGAACCCCGCCTTCTCGCTCCTGTTCAACTATGCCTATACCGACGCGGAGATCAGCAAGGACAATGTGCTCCCGGTCGGTGACCAGCTGCGGGCGGTGCCGCGTCACTCGGGACGGCTCGCCGCACGCTACCGCTTCCGTGATGGGCCGCTGCACGGCCTCGGCCTCGGTGCGGGAATCAGCGCGGTCTCCCGCCGCGAGCTGACCATGCCGAACACGATCTCGATCGGGGGGCGGGCGCTGGTGGACGCCCAGGCTTCCTACGATCTGGGGCCGGTCACCCTGGCCGTCTCCGCGACCAACCTGTTCGGCGCACGCAGCTACGAACCCTATCAATATTTCGGCGGGGCCTATGTGATCCCGACCCAGCCGCGCGCCTTCACCCTCACGCTCAGGGGAGATTTCTGATGACCGGACCGATACTCGACCGGCGCGCCGCCCTGCTCGGCGGCCTCGCCACCGTCCTCGCCGCCAGCCGTGCGGGTGCCGTGCAGACCCAGCCCGCCGCGGCGACGCCGGAGCTGGACGCCCTTGGCATGCCCGTCTCCTGGACCCGCCCCGACAAGATCGCCATGCTGGCTTATCCCGGCATGACGGTCCTCGACCTGATCGGCCCGCAATATATGTTCGCCGCGCTCATGGGCGCGACCGTCCAGCTGGTCGGCAAGACGCGGGCGCCGATCACCAGCGACACCAATGTCACGATCACGCCCGACGCGACCTTCGCGGACGTCCCGCGCGATCTTACCGTCCTGTTCGTGCCGGGCGGGACGACGGGGACGCTCGCGGCGATGCGGGATGACGAGACCCGCAATTTCGTCGCCGACCGCGGTGCCCGCGCGCGCTACGTCACGTCGGTCTGCACCGGCGCGCTGGTGCTGGGCGCGGCGGGCCTGCTGCGGGGCCATCGGGCGACGACGCATTGGGCGGCGCTGGAGACCCTCGCCGACATGGGCGCGACGCCGGTCAGCGAGCGGGTGGTGCGCGACCGCAACCGGGTGACCGGCGCGGGCGTCACCGCCGGCCTCGACTTCGGCCTGACCATGGTCGCGGAGCTGCGCGATCCGCTCTACGCGCAGGGCGTCCAGCTCGGCTGCGAATATGATCCCGCGCCGCCGTTCAATGCGGGCTCGACGCGCACCGCACCGGCCGAGGTGCAGGCGATCATGCAGTCCATGTATGCCTCCTTCCCCGGCCGCGTTCGCGAGACCCTGCGCGCGATCGGCAGCGCCGCCCCGGCGACCGCGGGGGGGCAGCCATGAGCGCCGTCGCGGTCCCGGCGACCGGGCTGATCGTCGGGCTGCGCCGCACGCGCCGCGCGGCGTGGCTGGCGGTCGTCTTGTGCCAGTCGCTCCAGATCGGCGAGGAGCTGCTCCAGCCGGTGTCCGGCGGCGCGACGATCGCCCGGCTGGGCTGAGCGATGCTTCGTCCTGCCATCTCCGCCGCCAAACCGGGGCCGCGCCCGCGGCCCTGGGACCCGGACTATGTGGCGCCGGGCACGCTCGACCTGCGCATCGCGTCGCCGCGCTCGCCGATCCCCAGCGCGGGGCGGTGGATGCTCGTCCTCGTCATCGTTGCCGGCCTGCTGCTTTCGTTGCGGTTCGCGCTGCTCGGCGCCTGGCCGGTCATGGTCTTCGCTTTGCTGGATGTTGGCGCGCTCGCCTTGGCGCTGGCCGTCTTCGTCCGCACCAGACCGGCCGAGGAACGGCTCAGGATCGGCGAGGGCCGCGTCCTTTTGACGGGCGTGGACCGGCGCGGTCGGACGACACGGCTCGAGCTGCCGAGCTGGTGGACGCGGCTCGAGATCGAGGACCGCTCGGAAACGGACTGCCGCCTGTGGCTCGTCCACCGCGGGACGCGGCATCCGGTCGGACTTTGCGTCGGCGTCGCGGAACGGCGGGCATTGGCGCCGCGCATCGCCGCGGCGCTGACCCAGACAGGTCCATGAACAAGCAGATCATCAACCTTATCGACACCGAGGATTGAAAGAATGAACCACTTTATCAGGAACTCTGGCATCGCCTTGCTGGTCGGCTCGACGCTGAGCGGCCCCGCCTTCGCGCAAGGCGGCGCCGGCGGCGAACCCGAGATCATCGTGACCGCCCGTCGCAACGCCGAAGATCCGGCTGTCGTCGCCGAAGCCCGCGAACGATTGTCGCGGACGCCGGGCGCGGTTTCCGTGGTCGCATCGGAAACCTATGAGGACCGGCTGGCGATCGGCTTTCCCGACCTCCTGCGCGACGTCCCCAGCGTGCTGTCGAACAAGCGCTATGGCGAGGAATCGCGCCTGTCGATCCGGGGCTCGGGCATCGACCAGAGCTATCACCAGCGCGGCGTGCTGATCGCCCAGGACGGCGTGCCGTTCGCGGACGCGGACGGCTTTTCCGATTTCCAGAAGGTCGATCCACTCGGCGCGCGCTATATCGAGGTCTATACGGGCGGAAACGCCCTGCGCTTCGGCGGCGCCCAGCTCGGCGGCGCGATCAACCTGATCACCCCGAACGGCTCGACCGCGGAATCGCCGTTCATGGTCCGCGCCGAGGCCGGCTCCTACGATACCTATCGCGGACAGGCGGCCGCCTCAGGCCGGTTCGGCGCGTTCGACGCCTATGGCTCGATCAACGCGATCCATGCCGGTGGCTACCGGCAGAATGAGGAACAGGAATCCATCCGCGGTACGCTCAATCTCGGCTATCGCTGGGGGGAGAACGAGATCCGTCTGATCGGCTACGCCGCCGACATCGACCAGCAGGTGCCGGGCACGCTGACGCTCGCCGCCGCGCTCGCCACGCCGCGCCAAGCCGGAGCCGGCGTCATCGCCGGCCGCTGGGCGCGCGATCAGGATGTCCAGCGGATCACCCTGCAGACCAGGCTCCGGCTCACCGCCGGGCTGACCTTCGAGGGCGGGATCTATTCGACCTGGACGAACATCCACCACCCGATCCCGATCGTCATCGATCAGGACATCGACACGCAGGGTGCGTTCGGCCGGTTCGATCTCGCCGGCGAGCTTGGCGGGCATCGTGCCGACCTGTTCTTCGGCGCCTACTACCGGACGGGCAAGAACAACCAGGGCCTGTTCGTCAACATGGGCGGCCTGAGCGGCTTCCAGTTCGGCAACAGCCGGCAGGAAGCGAGCGGGCTGGACCTGTTCGCGGAGGGGCGCTTCTTCCTCGCCAGCCGCTTCGCGCTCGTGGCCGGCGGCTCCTATGGGCGCGCGACCCGCGATTATGCCGACCGGCTCGCGCCCGCCAACAATGCCGAAAAGACTTTCCAATGGTTCTCGCCGCGCGTCGGCCTGCTCTATGAGGGCGCCGGGGGCTATCAAATCTACGCCAATGTCACGCGCTCGGTCGAGCCGCCCCATTATGGCGCGCTCGTCCAGGCGCCGGTTCCGCAATTCGTGCCCGTGCGATCGCAGCGGGCCTGGACGGCCGAGGTCGGCACGCGCGGGCGATCCGGCGCCTTCACCTGGGATTTTGCCTTCTACCGCTCATGGATCGAGAACGAGCTGCTGAGCTTCAATGCGGCGACCGGCTATCCCGCGACTTTCTTCAACGCCGGCGACACCACCCATCAGGGCATCGAAGCCAGCCTGGACTGGCGCATTCTCGACAGCCGGACGAGCGGGCGCCTGCGCCTGCGGCAGACCTATACCTGGTCCGACTTCACATTCGACGGCGACCCCGTTTACGGCGACAACCGGCTGCCGGTCGTGCCGCAGCATCAATACCGGGTTTCGCTGCGCTACGATCATCCGTCCGGCGCATGGATCGAGCCGTTCGTGGACTGGCGAATGAAGGATATCTGGGTCGATTATGCCAACACGCTGCGCGCGCCCGGCTATGCGCTGCTCAACGTCTCGGCCGGGTTCGACCTGTCCAACGGGCTCAGCCTGTTCGTCGATGCCCGCAACCTCACCGGCAAGAATTACGTCGCCGAGTTCGGCGCCATTACCGATGCCACGAGCGCGCCAACCGACGTCTTCTATCCCGGCGAAGGCCGCTCGCTGTTCGGCGGCATCCGGATGCGCTTCTGATGCGCCCGGCCTTGCTCGCGCTGGCGCTCATGCTCGCCGCCTGCGGACGCGCGCCCGTGGACACGTCCGCTGACGTGGCTTCGATCGAGACCCAGATGCACCAGCGCTTCGACCGGCCGGACAGCCGGCTCGAAGCCGGGCCGGTGGTGGTCAGGGGCGATCATGCCATCGCCGACTGGACGCAAGGGCCGATGGGCGGGCGCGCCCTGTTCCGTCGGCATAACGGCGCCTGGAGCCTGGTCCTGTGCAGCGGCGACGGTCTGCGCGACCAAGGCTATCTGACCCGCGCACGGGTGCCGGCCGCCGACGCCGAGGCGCTGGTGCGCCTGCTGGCGGACGCGGAGCGCTCGGTCGCGCCGGACCGACTCGCGAAGATGCGCGCCTTTTCCGGCACCGTAACCGCCGAGCAGATGCCGTCATGAGCGGCGGCGGAGAAGCAACGGGCTCGCCCCGCAACGAAGGAGAGTGACATGCACCGTCGTGACGCGATGAAAGCCGTGCTGGCCGGGGCCGCGCCGCTAGTTCTGGCCGGCGACGCCCTGGCGGCGACCCCCGGCGCGCAATCCGCGCCGGTTCCGGACGGGCGGCTGACCGCCCCGCTCGCCCTCCCGGCAAGCGGCAGGATCAGGGCCGCGTTCCTGATCTCGCCCGACGCCGAGGTCGTCGACTTCAGCGGCCCTTGGGGCGTATTCGAATATGTGCTTCTCGGCGAGAGCAGCCGCCAGCCGTTCGACCTCTACACGGTCGGCGCGTCGCGCGAGCCGGTCACCGTCTCGGGCGGGATGACCATCGTTCCCAGGCACGGCTTTGCCGATGCGCCGGCGCCCGACATCGTCGTGGTCCCGGCGCTCAATCTCGGCCGTCTCAGTCCCGCCGCGCTCGACTGGCTGCGCGCCGTGCACCCCGGCACGGCCGTCACCATGTCGGTCTGCAACGGCTCCTTCGTGCTTGCGCGGGCGGGTCTGCTGGATGGGCGGAGCGCGACCGCCCATCATGGCGGCTACCGCCTGCTCCAGGAGCGGTTTCCCAATGTCCGGGTGATGCCTGGCCGCCGCTATGTCGAGGATGGCCGTCTCGCGACCTCCGGCGGGCTGACTTCGGGGGTCGATCTCGCGATGCGCATCGTCGAGCGCTATTTCGGGCGGGAGGTCGCGCGGGAGACGGCGCGCCGGCTCGAATATCAGGGCACCGGCTGGATGCATCCTGACAGCAACGCCGAATTTGCGGCCTGACCTACGCCCGGCACCTCTCCCCGAAAGGAAATTCGACATGAAGTTCGCACCGATCATCGCCGCTCTCCTCGCCGCCAGCCCCGCTTTCGCGCAGGACGGAAGCCAGGCCGTCCAGATCAGGTTCGACGCGCGGGCGGGCGCCCAGCCGCTCCGCTGCGGCCAGAGCTATTCGGGCATCGGCTCGTCATCCGCGACGCTGACCCTTCAGGACTTCCGCATCTATGTGTCCGCCGTGCGCCTGATCGACGCGACCGGTCACGAGGTGCCGGTCGCGCTGACCCCGGACGGACAGTGGCAGAGCGCCGCGGTCGCCTTGCTCGACTTCGAGGACGGCACCGGCAATTGCAACGGCAATGCCGTCACCAACCATGTCGTCCGCGGCACCGTGCCGGCCGGCGACTATCGGGGCCTCGTCTTCGAGATCGGCGTGCCCCAGTCCGTCAACCACCAGGATCCGACGCTCGCCGCAGCGCCGCTCAACGTGACCGCGCTGACCTGGCCGTGGCGGATCGGCTACAAGTTCACGACGATCGATCTGGAGACGAGCGGGGGGCGCGGCGGTCCCAATGCGGCGACCGGCTTCTCGATCCATCTCGGCAGCACGGACTGCGGTGAGGGGTCGCCGGTGACGCCGCCGTCGACACCCTGCCGGAACGGCAACCGGCCGTCTTACCGGCTGGACCGGTTCGACCCGGCGGCGACGACGGTCGTGCTGGACCTTGCCGCCTTGCTGGCCGGGACCGACATCACGGTCAACGCGCCTGGTTCGATGTCCGGCTGCATGGCCTTCCCCGACGACGACGATTGTGTCGCGGTCATGGACCGGTTCGGCCTGCCGTTCCGCGGCCGTCCGTCCGCCGGGCAGCAATGGGTGAGGGCGGAATAATAATGCGTGCATCCGCGCTTGCCCTGCTGGGGGCCGCCTTGCTGGCGGCCTTCAGCGTGGCGCGTGCCCAGCAGCGCGAGACGGGCCTTCAGCCCATCGATGCGCTGGTGCCGAGCCGATACGATTACGGCCTGCCCCGCTGGGCGCCTGTGCCGCTCGAACCCGCCGCGAATCCCACGACCGCCGCCAAGGTCGAGCTCGGCCGGCACCTCTTCTACGACAGGCGCCTCTCGCGCGACCAGAGCATGTCCTGCGAAACCTGCCACCAGCAGGCGCGCGCATTCACCGACGGGCGGGCCGTCTCCCGCGGCGTCACCGGCGCGCACACGCCCCGCAACGCCATGTCGCTCGCCAATGTCGCCTATTTCCCGGTCCTCACATGGGCGAATCCGCTGCTTCGTCATCTGGAGCAGCAGGCGCTGGTGCCGCTGATCGGCCAGGAGCCGGTCGAGCTCGGGCTTGCCGGCATGGACGCGGAGATCGTGCGCCGTCTCTCCGCCGACCCGGTCTATCGCCGTCTCTTCGCCTCGGCCTTCCCCGAAGCCAATGGGGAAATCTCGCTCGCGACGATCGTGCGCGCGCTGGCGGCGTTCCAGCGCACCCTCATCTCGCTGCGGTCGCCCTACGACCGTTACCGCTACGAGAATGACGTGAGTGCCGTCTCCGATGCGGCGATCCGTGGCGAGGCTTTGTTCTTCAGCGAGCGGCTCGAATGCCATCACTGCCATAACGGGATCAATTTCGCGGACACCGTGCTGCACGAGCGCAACCCGGCGGGCGAGATCGCCTTTCACAATAATGGCCTCTACAATCTGGACGGACGCGGCGCCTATCCTTCCAACAACAGGGGGATCGCCGAGATCACCGGCCGGGCGCAGGACATGGGCCGCTTCCGCGCGCCAAGCCTGCGCAACGTGGCGCTCACCGCGCCCTATATGCATGACGGCTCGATCGCGACGCTGGACGGCGTGCTCGACCATTATGCGGCGGGTGGGCGGACGATCCGGCACGGTCCTTATGCCGGCGTCGGCCGGACAAACCCGCTGAAGAGTTCGTTCATTCCGGGCTTCACGCTCACCCGCGCCGAGCGGCGAGACGTGATCGCCTTCCTGCGCTCGCTTACCGACCAGGCGTTCGTGCGCGATCCGCGCTACTCCAATCCGTGGCCCCGAGAGGAGAGAAGAAGATGACGCGATTTGTGAAGGCCATGCTGGCCGCGTTGCTACTGACCCTGCCCGCCATGGCGATGGCGCATACCGCCCTTCGCTCGTCCTCGCCCGCAAGCGGGAGCGTGCTGACCCGCTCGCCATCCGCGCTGACGCTGACCTTCATCGAGCCGACGCGTCTCACCTCGCTCAACCTCGTGTCGTCGGCTGGCGAGCGTGCCTTGCCATTCTCGGCCGCCGGGCCGCTTACCTATACGGCGCCCCAGCCGCGCTTCGCGCCTGGGCGCAACGAGGTGCGCTGGCGGGCTCTTTCGAGGGACGGCCATGTCGTCGAAGGCAGGATCATCATTGTGCTTCGCGCGCCGGCTCGCTGAGCCATGCTCGATCTCGCCGCGGCGGCGGTCAAGGGACTGGGCTATGCGGCGGCACTGGGCGCTGTGGGGATCACGCTCGCCCAGAATAGTCTTGCCGGGTTCGGCGGTGCGCTCGCGCCCGGCCCGCGCCGATTGGTGCGCGCCGCCGGCGCGCTGCTGGCGATCTCGGCATGCTACTCCGCTTTTCTCTATTTCCTTCGGCTGGGTGGAGAGGCCGACGCTGCCATTCTCGGGGCTCTGTTCCTGTCGCCTCTGGGCGCGGCGCTGGCGCTGCAACTGGTCGGGGGACTCTGGCTGGCGCTCGCGCCCGGACGGCCGGCCGCTTTCGTCGCTGCCTTGCTCATCCTGGCGGCCTTCGGGACCGTCGGCCATTCCGCGGCGCGCGGGCTGCCTTCGTCGCTGTCGGTGGTCGTTCACGTCTGCGCTGCCGCCTGGTGGTTCGGCGGGCTCTGGCTGTTGCTGTCCGCCGCGCGGCGCTCCACGCCGGACGAGTTCGTCGCACTGGTGAGCCGGTTCAGCCGCCAGGCAATCTGGGTCGTGCTCATCCTCCTCGCCGCCGCGCTGCTGACGGCCGCGCTGATCCTGGAGTTTCGCTTCGATCTCGGCCTCGCTTACGAGCGCGGCCTGCTCGCCAAAGCCGGCCTGACTGCGCTGCTGCTGCTGCTCGCCGGAGTGAACAAGTTTGTGCTGACCCCCCGCCTGGCGTCATCAGACCGCGCGCTCCCGTGGCTAAGGCGTGCGATTCTCGCAGAGCTTGGCCTCTTTGTGGGTATCATGGGAGCGACCGCCTTCCTCACGACCTATTTGTCGCCGCACGAGGATCATGATGGCGTCCATGCCGAGGCAGGCGCGCCCCAGGTCGACGGCCCGATCGCCGTCTATTCGCCTTGGGCCCCCGCCATGCCCGGCGGGGCAGGAACCGGGGGTGGCTACATGACTCTCGTCAATAACCAGCCTTTCGCCGACCGTCTCGTCGCCGCGCGCAGCGAATGGGCCGAGCATGTCACGCTCCACCGCTCGAGCATGGACGGCAATATCTCCCGAATGCGCGACATCGAGTCGCTTGCCATTCCTGCCGGCGGGCGGATCACTTTGGCGCCGGGTTCCTACCACCTTATGTTCACCGGCCTCTACGCCCCGTTCGTCGAGGGCGATGTGGTGCCGATAACGCTCGTGTTCGAACGGGCAGGCGAGGTGAATGTGACGCTCGCGGTCGGGCCGATAGGAGGCATGCCCGACCATAGCCATTGAACGGTGCAGGCGGCCGAAGTTCGCGAGTTCGCCGGAGGCGGAGCTGTTCGAGAGGAGAGGTCGCGTGCCGTGCGCGAGCCTATGGGCAATATCGCCCGCGCCGTTTAGGACTTTTCGGAAATGCGCACCGATCTCGATCATCTGCCGCCGGCCAAGCAGCGCGAGCTGGAGCGCGTCGTGCGGATCCTCTTCGAGGAGTTCGGGGAGGCGACCGCGATCGCCAATTCGGACTGGAAGAAAAAGGGCCGGATCCTCAAGATCATCCTCTACGGCTCCTACGCGCGTGGCGGCTGGGTCGACGAACCGCACACGGCCAAGGGCTATCAGTCGGATTATGACCTGCTGATCATCGTCAACGACGACCGGCTGACCGACCGCGTCGAATATTGGGCGAAGGCCGAGGAGCGGTTGATCCGCGAGCTGTCGATCACCAGGACGCTGCGCACGCCGGTCAATTTCATCGTCCACAGCCTGCACGAGGTGAACGACGGCCTGGCACATGGCCGCTATTTCTTCATGGACGTGAAGGCGGAAGGGATCGCGCTCTACCAGAGCGACGACAGCGAGCTGCATACGCCGAAGCCGAAGACGCCGGTGCAGGCGCTGGCGATGGCGAAGGATTATTGGTCGAAATGGTTTCCTAGCGCGGATGCATTCCACGCATCGACCCGGTTTCTAAGCGACCGAGGAAATCTGCCCGAGGCAGCTTTCAATTTACATCAGGCGACCGAGCGCTTGTATCATTGCGTGCTGCTAGTTTGCACATTCTATACGCCGCATGTGCACAATCTCGCGTTTCTGCGCACCCAGGCCGAGCGGATTGATCGGCGGCTGGTCCACGTTTGGCCTTCGGATACGCGGCAAGAGCGATCCCGTTTCGCTAAGCTGAAGGATGCCTACGTCAAGGCGCGCTACTCACAGCACTACCGGATCAGCCAAGAGGAATTGGCTTGGCTCGGTGCTCGCGTCGAAGACCTCGGCCAGGTCGTTCATGCCGTCTGCAGCGAAAGGATCGCGCAGCTCGAGGCTGAGGTCGCGGCCGCAAGATAGGCGCCGGTTGATTGTGCTGGCGCTGACCGGCGGCGCAGATTTAGCCTTCGAATTCCTGCCGGCGTGATTGCTTCCGCGTCCCTTCCGCGGCCCATCCCCTCTCTTTGATCAGCCCCGTGGCGCGGCTGCGGCGTCGCGCAACCCGCTCCCCTTCGGCCCGTGTTGCCCTGCGGGCTGCCCGCGCCGGCCTTCGGTCTGGGGTTCCCCTGCGGCTTCGCCTGCGGTGCGCGCCGCCGCTTTGCTCGCGCCTTTCTCCGGGCTGTCGACGGGGCGGTCCCGGCGGCCGGAACAGGAGATTTCACATGACCAACATCGTCCTTCTCGTCGGCAATCTGGGCGCCGACCCCGAGCTTCGCTCCACCAATGGCGGCACCGACGTCGCCACCTTCAACCTCGGCACGAGCCGGCCGAAGCGCGACGGCGACGGCAAGACCTACAAGGACGAGAGCGGTTTCACCGCCAAGGAGACCGAGTGGCACCGGATCACCTGCTTCAACGGGCTCGGCAAGATCGTCGCGCAGCATGCCTCGAAAGGCATGCTCGTCTCGGTGCGCGGCCGCATCCACTACAGCAAGTGGACCGACCGCGAGGGTGTCGAGCGCTACGGCTGCGAGATCATCGCCGACGACGTCCAGTTCCTCTCCCGCCCGCGCGCGGCCGGCGGTTCTGGCGAACCGGATGGCGACGACGACCTGCCGCTGTGAGGCAGGCTTGGGCCCCGGCGGCGATGCCGCCGGGGCCCTTCCGCGTGGGTGCGGCTTGAGGGGCACAGGGCGTTAAAATTGCGGCGCGGCTCGTCGCAAATGGCGGTGGTGGCGTCGCGAGTTGCGTTAGTATTGATGTGCGGGACCGGGTTAAGCCGGCTCCGCCGCGTTGGAGTTTTGGATGGCTTTTGTAGGCGAAGTTTGGCGATGAGCCTGGGCTGCCTGATTGGCCGACATCGGCCGTCGCTCGTCTCAATCACCCGCCATCGTGAACATCTTTCCGGTTTATGCGAAGGCTGCGGCCTGCCGCTGGAGAAAGCCCCCAGCGGCAAATGGCTGACCTCGCGCCCGCTGGCGCAATCGCCCGGCAATCCTTCCAGAACCTGAGTTCCTGCCCGGCTGACCGCGCGCATGGCGCGGGAGTGGAGCCTGCGGGGAGGGGTCTGTTCTCGTGAGAGGCCCAGTTTGGCGGGGGGGGGGGGGGGGGGGGGGGGGTGGGGGGGGGGGGGGCGGAGCGGGTAGG
>Ga0335075_10000563_pt1 | contig 64242 bp, 56 predicted proteins | sample Lox_Sample_24_FD_206723 | JGI IMG/M metagenome (GOLD analysis project Ga0335075, IMG submission 206723) | Soil microbial communities from Loxahatchee National Wildlife Refuge, Florida, United States - Lox_Sample_2.4 | ecosystem: Environmental > Terrestrial > Soil > Wetlands | place: USA...
GCCGGCCGGGCGCTCCCGCCGCTGCCGCCCGGGCGCTCCCGCCGCTGCCGCCCGGGCGCTCCCGCCGCTGCCGGCCGGGCGCGCCGCTGCCGCCCGGGCGCTCCCGTCGTTGACCGGCCCATTACCTTGACTAAATAAAGTAAGTGACCGAATAGTTCCGGTATTCCATTCGGGAAAGTTCGCTGCAGGCCCGCGCCGCCCCGCTGCCCGGGAGAATCAGGACCTATCGCTGGTCATTTTGGCCAGCCTCCTCTGGCGCCCTCTCCTGACGCCACCAGCCACCCAAAAACGGCGGATGCCGTATTCCGCGAGGCTCCGCCCGGCCGGCCACGCGCGCGCAATCCGCCGAATGCGGTCGTGGGAAGTTTGCTGTGCCTGTAGCACCAGCGTGGGCACCACGACCGTGTTCGGCGTTCGTGGTGGGAAGTTTGCTGTTGCTCTGCAGGAACACCGTAGGCACCACGACCGTGTCCGGGGTTCGTGGTGGGAGGTTTGCTGTGCCTGCAGCACCAGCGTGGGCACCACGACCGTGTCCGGGGTTCGTGGTGGGAGGTTTGCTGTGCCTGTAGCACCATCGTAGGCACCACCACCATGTTCCGGGTTTTCCTGCAGGAACCGCTTCCCTCTGTTACTCACTTAGACCATCATGGCAATCGGGTAAGTTCAGGCGTTCCAATGCCTGGGCAAAGGGGGGAATCTTATGACAAACGGCGTTGAATGCTGTGCCAATAAGCGCGCTGGTGCGAACCAGTGATCGCCTGGATCGCGGCCTTTGTGGCAGGCCCATTATGTCTCGGTGGCTTTGGCTGGTACCTCTGCCGCGGGCCGCGCAAGCGCGGGGCGGCCGACGAGGAGATCGCGCTGCTGGAGGTTCTCGCCGAGATCGAGCCCGGTGAGCGGGCCTCATGACCGGGCAGGCGTAACGTTCAAGGTCATTCAAGAGCGCGGCGCGGCGCCGAGCCGTTGCAGCATGCGCGCGACGTCGCTGGGGGAGATGATCCCGGCCAGGTGACCGTCGCTGAACACCAGCGCCCGCCGGTCGGCGCACTCGGTCAGCCGGGGCAGCAGGTCGGACACCGCGTCATCGGGCCGGGCGGTGGCGACGTCGCTGAGCGGGCAGGCGACGTCCGCGAGCCTGGTCTGGCCGCGCTCGCCCGGCGGGATCTGCTTGATCCGGTTGAAGGTGACCAGCCCGGTCACGGCGCCCGAGCCGTCGGTGACCGGGAACGCTTGGTGGCGGGCGCGGAACAGGTAGTTGTCCAGGAACTCGCTCACCGTCGCCGAGCCCGGCACGGTCACCGGGTTCGGCGTCATGATCTGGTAGACCCGGATGCCGCGCAGCTGCCCGGTGATCACCGCCTGCTGTGCCTCGGCGGTTGCCGCGCTGATGAGGAACCAGCCGATGAGCGCGAACCACAGCCACGTCCACTCCCGGGTGGCGAAGAAGGCGTACAGGCCGCCGATCACGAAGACCCAGCCGAACGCCTGGCCCGCCCGGCTGGCCCACACGGTGGCCTTCACCCGGTCGCCGGTGCGCCACCAGATCAGCGCGCGCAGCAGCCTGCCGCCATCGAGCGGCGCCGCCGGGATCACGTTGAACACCGCCAGCGCCAGGTTGGTGATTCCCAGGTACGCCAGCGCGGTGCCGAAGACGCCGCCCACGCTGGCGGACGCCGGGTGGGTCTGAGCGAACCCCACCGCGGCCAGGAGCAGGACCGCGCCGATCACGAAGCTGGTCAGCGGGCCGACGCCGGCAATCCAGACCTCCGCGCTCGGGCTCGGCACGTCGCCGCTGAGCTGCGAGACACCGCCGAAGATCCACAGCGTGATCTTGTCCACCCGCAGCTTGTAGTGCAGCGCGACCAGCGAGTGGGCCAGTTCGTGGGCGAGCAGCGAGGCGAAGAACGCGGCCGCGGTGATGATGGCCGCGATGACGTAGGTGGCCGCGCCCAGATGCGGGTTCACCGAAGGGAACTGGAGCGTGGCGAGCCCGAACGCGATCAGCAGGAAGATGATGGCGACGGTCCAGTTCGCCTCGATCTTGATCCCGCGGACGCTGCCGAGCGGCAGTGCCGTGCGCTGGAGTCCGCGGCCCGGCCCGCGCTGGTTACCCGATGCCGCCATACTTCCGATATACCCCAGCGGTGCGCCCAGCGCTGGCAGAACATCGCGGTCCCGCGCGGATCGCAAGTAACCTGGGTTGGTGCAGGCGGGAGGCGCCCTCATCCTTACCGCGGACGTCGGCGAGGCGGCGGCCCGGGCCGTTGCGGGAGCCCGGGCGTCGCTGGGAGCGGCGGCGCCTGAGTTCGCCGTGCTGTTCGCTTCCGCGCACTTCCTCGGGTCGGCGGATGAGCTGATCGCGGCCGTGGCCGAGCAGGCCGGGCCCGTCCCGCTGATTGGCTGCGTGGCCGACGGGGTGATCGGCGGCGCCCGCGAGGTCGAGTCCGACGCGGCCGTTTCGCTGTGGCTGGCCGCGGGCACCGGTCCGGTCGAGACGTTCTCCATGGACTTCGTGCGCACGGAGAGCGGCGGCGCGTTCGGCGGCTACCTGTTCGGGCCGGACGGCGCGGGCGTGCACCTGATGATCTGCGACCCGTTCACGTTCCCCGTCGGTGACCTGCTGGCTCACCTGAACTCCAGCGCCCCCGGGGCAACGGTCATCGGCGGGATTGCCAGCGGTGGCCTGGCGCTGCGGCAGAGCCGGATGTTCCTGGATGACCGGCTGGTCACGCACGGCGCGGTCGGCGCCCACCTGCCGCAAGCCGAGGTCATTTCGCTCGTCGCGCAGGGATGCCGCCCGGTCGGTGCCCCGTTCACGATCACCGAGGCGGACAGCAACCTGATGCTGGAACTCGGCGGCCGGCCGCCCCTGGAACGGCTGCAGGATCTGGCCGCGTCCCTGCGCGGCCGGGACCGCGACATGCTCGCCCAGGGCGTGCACGTGGGGCTGGTCATCAACGAGTACCAGGCCGAGCCCGGGCAGGGCGACTTCGTGATCCGCGGTGTGGTCGGCGCCGACCCCAAGTCCGGGGCGATCGCGGTCGACGAAGAGGTGGAGGTGGGCCAGTCGGTGCAGTTCCACATCAGGGACGCCGTCTCGGCGGACGAGGACCTGCGCCGCCTCCTGGAACGGCAGGCCGCTGTGCTCGGCGGCCACCGCGCCGCGGGGGCGCTGGTGTTCACCTGCAACGGGCGCGGGTCGCGGCTGTTCTCCGAGCCGGACCACGACGCCGGGCTGCTGGCCAAGATGCTGGGCGGGATCCCGGTCGCGGGGTTCTTCTGCGCCGGTGAACTCGGGCCGGTGGGCGACCAGAACCTCTTGCACACGTTCACCGCGTCCATCGCGGTGTTCCCGTAGCGCCGCCCGGAGGGGGTCAGCCGGACGCCTCCGCAAGCTCCGCGCACTCGGGCGTCAGCTGGATGCCTCCGCACGCTCCGGGTACGGGGCGGTCAGCTGGATGCCTCCGCAAGCTTCGCGTACTCGCGCGGCAGCTGCGCGGTGAGATGGCGGTAGCCTTCCTCACCCAGCTCCCCGCGCAGCACCGCGAGCACGGCCGAGGCCCCGGTACGGGCCTCTTCCTCGGTCACGCCGGTGCGCTGGCTCAGCTGCCTGATGAGGTCGTGGACCGAGATCGGCCGTGCCTCGGTCCGGCGCGGCCGCCGGGCCCGCAGCTCTGCTGCCAGTTCGCCGGGGACATCCTCGGCGAGACGCCTGGCCTCGCCGTCGCTCACCTGGCTGGTGAGCGCCTCCAGCACCGCCCTGGCGATATCCGCCGATTCCTCGCGCGACAGGCCGCTTCGTTCCGCTACTGCGCGGGAGAGCTCCTTCTGCTCCATACGCTGCCCCCTTCGTCAGCCTACTGGTCAGTCTGCTGCGCGGGCGGATCCGCGCGGCGGCTGGGGTGGCCGCGGCGGCCGGAGTGGGGCGGCGGGGTGCCGTGCGCCGGGTGCGGTGCGGCCGCGCCGGGTGCGGTGCGGCGGCGCGGAAGCCGCGTGGCCGCCGGCGCAGCAACATCGTTGGCGTTCTGCTGTCGTCCTGGCAGCAGTAATGCGCCATCGATGTCGCTGCCGTCGGGGGGAGGGCGCCCGGGCCGCGGCGTCGGGGGGCGCTCATGGCGTGGCGTCGGGGGGAGGGCGCCCGGGCCGCGGCGTCGGGGGGCGCTCATGGCGTGGCGTCGGGGGGAGGGCGCCCGGGCCGCGGCGTTGGCCGGGAGGGCGGTCAGGACACGGCGTTGGCGACGATCTTGGCTATCTGGTCGGCCTCGATCAGGAAGCCGTCGTGGCCGGCGCGTGACGAGATAAGGCGCACTTCCGGGCGGCCGGGCAGCAGCTCCGCCATCTCGTACTGCAGGCGCAGCGGGTACAGCCGGTCGCTGTCCACGCCGGCGACCGTCACCTCCGCCGTGATGCTGCCGAGCGCGGCGGCGATGCCGCCGCGTCCGCGCCCGACGTCGTGGTGGTCCATGGCCCGGCTCAGCAGGAGGTAGCTGTTGGCGTCGAAGCGCGCGGCGAGCTTGTCCGCCTGGTGGTCCAGGTAGCTCTCGACGGCGTAGCGGCCGCCCGCGGCCGGGTCCTCGCCAGGCTGAGGCATGCGGCCGAACCGGTCCTGCAGTTCGGACTCGCTGCGGTACGACACGTGGCCGAGGCGGCGGGCAAGGCCTAGCCCGGCCGCCGGGCCCGGGCCGGGCGAGCCGTAGTAGTCGCCACCGGCGAAGGCCGGGTCGAGCCGTATCGCCCTGGCCTGGATGGCGCACAGCGCGATCTGCTCGGCCGTGGCCGCAGCACCGCAGGCGATGACGATCGCACGCTGCACCCGTCCCGGCGCGATCAGCGGCCATTCCAGGACGCGCATCGCCCCCATCGACCCGCCGACGACCGCCGCCCAGCGGGCCACTCCCAGGTGGTCGGCCAGCGCCTGCTCGACCCGGACCTGGTCCCGGATGGTCAGCGCTGGGAAACGCGGCCCCCAGGGCCGCCCGTCCGGCGCCAGCGACGCCGGCCCGGTAGAACCCTGGCAGCCACCCAGCACGTTGGGGCAGACCACGAACCACCGCTCCGGGTCAAGCGGCCCCCCGGGCGCCAGTAGCTGCGGCCACCATCCCGGCGATGGGTGTCCCGGCCCGGCGGGCCCGGCGAGGTGGCTGTCCCCGGTCAGGGCGTGCAGCACGAGCGCGGCGTTGCCGCCGTCTGGCGCGAGGACCCCCCAGGTCTCGTACGCCACGGTGACGTTGCTGAGCTCGCCGCCGAGCTCGAGGCGGAGCGGTGCATCGCCGAACAGGGTGACGAACTTCCGGCGCCCGGGATCGTCCCCTGGCAGCCACGCCCCGGTCGGCCGGGCACCGGCGGCACCGGCCGCACCGGCCGCACCGGCGGCACCGGCCGCACCGGCGGTGCCGGCCGCACCGGCCGCACCGGCGGCACCGGCCGCACCGGCGGCACCGGCGGCACCAGCGGTGCCGGCGGCACCGGCGGCACCGGCCGCCGCATTAGTCGTGTAACCCATAAAACCCATCAGGTACGAAGATAACCGCGGCTGGCCAGCCTGGCATCGCGGACGTAACGGTTACTCTTGCATGGTGACAGCGATGACCGACGGCCAGGACCGCTCCTGGGGATTCCGGACCCGCGCCGTGCACGCCGGCGGCCGGCCCGATCCCACGACCGGGGCGCGCGCCGTGCCGATCTACCAGACCACGAGCTTTGTCTTCGAGGACGCGGCCGACGCCGCCGATCTGTTCGCCCTGCAGAAGTACGGCAACATCTACACCAGGATCGCCAACCCGACGGTGGCGGCGTTCGAAGAACGCGTGGCCAGCCTGGAAGGCGGGATCGGGGCGGTCGCCACGTCCAGCGGCCAGGCCGCCGAGCTGCTCACGTTTACCTCCCTGGCAGGCGCTGGCGACCACCTGGTCTCCAGCGCCGCCCTCTATGGCGGCACGTTCACATTGCTCGATGTGTCGCTGCGGCGGCTCGGCATCGACACGACGTTTGTGCCTGCCGACGACCCGAAGGCGTTCCGCGAGGCGATCAGGCCCGAGACCAAGGCCCTGTACACGGAGATCGTCGCCAACCCCTCGGGGATCGTCGCCGACCTGGCGGCGCTGGCCGACGTGGCGCACGAGGCGGGCATCCCGCTCGTCGTCGACTCCACGCTCGCCACGCCGTATCTGTGCCGCCCGCTGGAGCACGGCGCGGACATCGTGCTGCACTCCGCCACCAAGTTCATCGGCGGTCACGGCACCTCGCTCGGCGGCGTGATCGTCGACTCCGGCCGCTTCGACTGGGGGAACGGTAACTTCCCGGTGATGACCGAGCCGGTCGCCAGCTACGGCGGCCTCAAGTTCTGGGAGAACTTCGGCGAGTACGGCATGTGCACGAAGCTGCGCGTCGAGCAGCTCAGGGACTTCGGCACCGCGCTCTCGCCGTTCAACGCGTTCCTGCTGCTGCAGGGCCTCGAGACGCTCGCCCTGCGGATGGAGGCGCACGTCGCCAACGCAGCAACCGTGGCCGCGCACCTGGCCGGTCACCCGGGCGTCTCCTGGGTCTCCTATGCCGGCCTGAACAGCTCGCCGTGGAAGGACCTTGCGGACCGGTACCTGCCCAAGGGCCCGGGCGCGGTCATGGCGTTCGGGGTGGCGGGCGGCCGCGCGGCAGGCCGGGCGTTCATCGAGGCCCTCGAGGTGTGCAGTCACCTGGCCAACGTCGGTGACACGCGCACGCTGGTGATCCATCCCGCGTCGACCACGCACCAGCAGCTCTCCGACGAGGCGCTCGCGGCGGCCGGCGTGCCGCCCGACCTGATCCGGATCTCGGTCGGCATCGAGGACGTCGACGACATCCTCTGGGACATGGACCGCGCGCTGGGCAAGGCGACCGGAGCGGTCCGGTGAACACAGCGAGCCCGGTGAGCACCGGGAACTCAGACGGCGCGGGCCGTGAGAACAGCGCGGGCCGTGCGGACGGTGCCTGGCAGCCGCCGTCCGCGCTGCAGCGGCTGGCGATCATCCGGCGCAGCCGGACCGTGGCGATCGTCGGCGCCTCGTCGAACCCGGCCCGGGCCAGCTACTTCGTGGCGACGTACCTGCTCAGCTCCAGTACCGACTTCACGGTGTGGATGGTCAACCCCCGGGAGACCGAGATCCTCGGCCAGCCGGTCTATCCCAGCCTTGCCGACCTGCCCGGCCGGCCCGACATCGTCGACGTGTTCCGCCGCCCCGCCGACCTTCCAGCGGTCGCGGAGGAGGCCGTCGCGGTCGGCGCGGGCGCGTTCTGGGCGCAGCTCGGCCTGCACAGCGACGAGGCCGTGGAGATCGCGCACCGGGCCGGGCTTGACGCCGTCACCAACCGCTGCCTCAAGATCGAGCACGCGCGCTTCGCCGGCGGCCTGCACCTGGCCGGCTTCAACACCGGCGTCATCTCCTCCCGGCGCGCGCTCTGACGGCAGCGCCCGGCCGCAACGGGAGTCAATCCTTTTCTTGAACGTCACGCGAGCACCCGCCCGCGGCGCCGCGCCACCCAGGCCGTGCAGCACCAAAGGGCCGCGCAGCCCCAAAGCGCCGGCCAGGTAACCCGGGTTCCGGGGTGGGAGCGCTCCGAATTTGCGGGTCCCGGCCGCGGCGTTGCGGTCGGGCAGCCGCCATTTCCATGATCCCGGTGCGGCACGCGGGTAGCACACGTAATGCACCGGGATCATGGACGATCCGGGTCGATCCGGCAGTTCCCCTGCCTGTCAGGGTGTGGCTTCACCCTTGCTGCCGGCTCTGTCCGCCTTGCCGGCTCCCGCGTCACGCGCGTGCCCGTTCCCGGCGCCGCCGTCTTCGGTCCGCGGCCTCAGCGGATCGCTTCTGGCGGGAACGCTGGCCGCGGCCGTGCTGGCGCTGGCTGCGGCCGTGCTGGCGCTGGCTGCGGCGGTGCTGGCGCTGGCTGCGGCGGTGCTGGCGCCGGGCGCGGCGGTGCTGGCGCTGGCTGTGCTGGCCAGGGGGCGGTCCGCCGCCGGGGACGGCGCGGGTTCGGTGACCTGCTTGCCGCGCAGCCAGGATGCGGCGGCGGCGATCAGCATGGCGGCGATGGCGAAGTCGAACGCCTCGTGGAGCCCGTTGGCGAACGGGGCGGAGATCAGGTGGGGGAAGAAGCTCCGCCCGGTCAGGTACACGACCCTCGCGTGGGGCAGCCGGGCCAGGACCCCGGTCGGGCCGAGCAGGCTGGCGACCGGGTTGTAGCCGAGGAACGCGCCGAACACGGTAGCCGTGGGCGGCAGGTGCGCGATCCTGTCTGCCGCGGCGGCCGGCACGCCCTGGGCGATCAGGCCGCGGGACAGCGTGGCGGGCAGGTGCGCGGCAAGGCCGGTGATGATGAGGGTGAAGAAGATGCCGATGGATAGCACCATCGCCGAGTTCTGCGTGGTGGTGCTCATCCCGGAGCCCTGGCCGCGCTGGTCGGCGGGCAGGCTGTTCATGATCGCAGCCCGGTTCGGCGACGCGAACAGGCCCATCGCCAGCCCGTTCATCAGCAGCAGCACGGCGAACGCGGGGTAGGAGAAGTTGACCGGCAGCACCTCCAGCAGCCCGAACGTGACCGCGGCGAGCAGCATGCCGCCGGTGGCGAACGGCCGGGCGCCGAACCGGTCCGACAGCCAGCCCGAGGTCGGGCCGGCCAGCAGGAACCCGCCGGTCAGCGGCAGCATGTAGATCCCGGCCCAGAGCGGGGTCTGGCTGAAGCTATAGCCGTGCTGGGGCAGCCAGATGCCCTGCAGCCAGATGATCAGGATGAACATCAGCCCGCCGCGCCCGAGGGCGGCCATCAGGCTGGCAAGGTTCCCGGCGGTGAACGCCCGGATCCGGAACAGCGAGATGCGGAACATCGGGGCCTGCACCTTGGTCTCGATCCAGGTGAACAAGGCCAGCAGGGTGACCCCGCCGGCCAGGGCGGCGATCACCAGCGGGTTGGTCCAGCCCATGACGTGGCCGCCGTGCGGCTCGATGCCGTACACGATTCCGACCAGCACCCCGACCAGCCCGGCGGCGAAGGTCAGATTGCCCAGCCAGTCGATCCGGGCCGGGGTGCGGATGCCGCGGTCCTTGAGGTTGATGTAGCCCCATACGGTGCCAAGCACGCCGACCGGGACCGATACCCAGAACACCAGCCGCCAGTCCACCGGCGCCAGCACGCCGCCGAGCACCAGCCCGATGAACGAGCCAGCGATGGCTGCCACCGCGTTGATGCCGAGGGCCAGGCCGCGCTGGTGGCGGGGGAACGCGTCGGTGATGATCGCGGCCGAGTTCGCCATGATCAATGCGCCGCCCACGCCCTGGAACACCCGCATGACGATCATGTAGATGGCCGCGTCCGCGCCGTGCATCCAGGTGACCGACAGCAGGATCGAGAACACGGTGAAGATGACGAAGCCCAGGTTGTACATCTTCACCCGGCCGAAGATGTCGCCCAGCCGGCCGAAGCTCACCACGAGCACCGCGGTGACCAGCATGTAGCCCATCAGCAGCCACAGGAAGTAACTGGTGTTGCCCGGAGTGAGCGGATTCAGCTGGATGCCGCGGAAGATGTCCGGCAGCGAGATCAGCACGATCGAGGCGTCGATCGTGGCCATGAGCACGCCGAGCGTGGTGTTCGACAGCACCGACCACCGGCCCCGGTACTGGTCAGCCTCCCGCACCTGCTCGGCGGCGGGCGCTGCGGGCCGCCCTGGGTTGGGGAGCGTCATCGGTCCGTCCCCGCCGGCCACGTCGCCCATGCGGCTACCCGACGCAACTCCGCCACCCTCTCCACGGCCGGCGCTCGCCAAGCCGCCGTCCGCCTGCCCGCCGCCGGCCTTCTTTGGAGCAGCCGTCTACACCAGCAATCTAACAGTTAAAGAAGCTAAGTACTTTTCGGGAAGGCGCCAGCGCCGCCCATCCGGCTGAACGCCCAGGCGTGGACGTTGCGGCCATCGCCGGCCCGCAAGCCGGCCATCGCCGGCCCGCAAGCCGGCCATCGTCGGCCCGCAAGCCGGCCATCGTCGGCCCGCAAGCCGGCCATCGTCGGCCCGCAAGTCGGCCATCGTCGGCCCGCAAGCCGGCCATCGCCGGCCCGCAAGCCGGCCATCGCCGGCCCGGAAGTCGGCGAGAGGCCCGCAGGGCTGACCGGAGCCGCGCCCGTCACGGCTACGGGGTGAGGACGATCCGGTGTGCCACGTCGCCGGCGGCCGCCCACGCTTCCTCGACGTCGGCGAGCGGCATGGCCCGGGCCTGCACCTCGAGCGTGCCCTCGGCGATCGCCTCGGCCAGGGCGGGGATCTCGGCGAGGTACTCCCGCGCACCGACCGAACCCTGGCCGCTGCCGACGATCGTCAGCCGGGCGGCGCGCAGCGCGGCCGAGGGGATCTCTGCCGTCCGGCCGGCCACGGAGCCGATCTCGACCCAGGTGAGCGGCTTGCCGCGGTCGGGGCGGCCGGTGACGATCGCGGTCATCGCGGCGGCGGTGGGTTCGCCCCAGAGGAAGTCGATCACGACGTCGACGTCGCCGGCGACCCGGCCCAGGTCCCGGGCGGCGTTTTCCGGGTCACCGGCGAGCGACAGCGTGTCGGTCGCGCCGGCGGCGGGCAGCGTGGCCAGCGTCTCGGCGTTGCGCCCGGCGGCGACGATGCGGCCGGCGCCCAGCAGCCTCGCGATCTCGACGGCCATCTGGCCAGCGTTGCCGGTGGCACCGAGCACCAGCACGTCTTGCCCCGCCTGGAACTGCACCCGCTGGCGAAGCGCGACCCAGGACGCCATCGCCGGGTTCATCGCGGCGGCCACCGGCACCGGGTCGGTGCCGGGCGGAAGCACGACGCTGCGGCGGGTGTCGATGACGGTCCGCTCGGCCATGGCGCCGAGCGTCGTGTCGGGCAGGACGAAGTAGCGCAGCAGCCCGTCGCTGCCCCGCCCGACACCGTCGATGCCCGGGACCAGCGGCAGTTCGTCGGTACTGGTGTAGTGCGACCCGTTGGCCTGGGACCGGACGCGCGGGTGCAGTCCGGCGGCGAGAACATCGACGACCATCTCGCCGTCACCCCCCGCCACCGGGTCGGGGAAGTCCTGGTAGCGAGGCGGGCTGCCGAACGAGGAGACGACTGCGGCTTTCATGACAACCTCCGAGCGATAGTTTCTAGTTCCAACTACTTTAGTTGCTACTTCCAACTAAATCAAGTAGGCTTCCGGCATGACACCCGCCGATGCGGTTCCGCCGGCATCTTCCGGTGCTGTGGTTCCGCCGGCCGCAACCGCGCACAGCGAGCTGATCGACGCCCTGGTCAGGACGTCCTTCGCCACGATGGCCGTGCTGAACAGGATCGCCGCCTCCCGCGACCTCTCCCTGACCCAGCTGCGGGTGCTCGCCATCCTCCGGGACCGGCGCGGGAAGATGAGTGAGCTGGCCGACTTCCTCGGGCTGGACAAGTCCACCGTCTCCAGCCTCGTCGACCGCGCCGAGAAACGCGGCCTCGTGCAGCGGGCGCCCAACCCGCTCGACGGGCGCGCGGTGGACGTGTTCCTGAGCCCGGCCGGCGTGGAGCTCGCCGAGCGCGGCGCAGCCGAAATCGCACGTTCGCTGTCACCCATGACCGGCGCGCTCACCCCGGCCGAGGCCCGCCGCCTGACGGCGCAGCTGGAGCGCATGCTCGAACACGCCAACCCGCCGTGACCCGGGCCGCCCGAACCCGAGCGCCGCGGGGCCACGTGCCCGGCTGAACCCGAGCGCCGCGCGGTCAGCTGCCCGGCCGAACGCGACGCCGGGGTCAGCTGCCCAGGTGCTCGGTGAAGAAGTCGCGCGCGGCCGACGAGGACACGTCGAACCCCTTGACGTAGGCGTCGAAGTGCCCGCCCGGCATGATCACCAGCTTGCGCGGCTCGTTCGCCCGCTGGAACGCCGAGATCGCGAACTCGGACGGGGTCAGGTGATCCTCCCGCGCCACCACCATGAGCAGCGGCGTCGGGCTGATCCAGGGCAGGTAGACGCCCGGCTCGTACTCGCCGAGCATTTCCACGGTGCGCAGCGTCACCTCGTTGCGCCAGGACGGCGCGCGGGTCGCGCCGGTCTCGGTGAACCACTGCCAGGAATCGGCGGTGGGCAGCGCGGACGGGGCGAGCGGGTCCTCGGCCACCACCGGCACCATCTGCGGCGCGGCGCCGCCGAACCGCGCCAGCCGGTCGGCGTCGAACATCTCCCGGAACCCGGCCCGGAAGTCGGAGCGCACCAGCGCGTGCACGTTGTCGCGCCCGGAGATCAGCGGCACCTGGCAGGCCACGGCCTTGACCCGGCGGTCGATGGCGCCGACGACCAGCACGTGGCCGCCCGAGTAACTCGATCCCCAGACCCCGATCCGCCCGGCGTCGACCTCGGGCAGCGCGGCGGCGTAGGTGATCGCGTGCCGGTAGTCGCGCACCTGGGCCCACGGGTCGATCTCCTGCCGGGGCTCCCCGTCACTGGCGCCGAAGTTGCGGTTATCGAACACCAGCGCGTTCAGCCCGGCGGCCGAGAACACCTCGGCAAAGGAGTCCAGGTACATCTCCTTCACCGCGGAGAACCCGTGCGCCAGCACCACGGTCCCGGCCGGGCCATGCGCTCCTTCCGCGGGGTAGAGCCAGCCCCGCAGGATCACGCCCTCGGCGTCGAATTCCACATCCCGACGGGCCATCGGCCTGCCCTCCCGCCGGCCGGCGTCCGCGCCGGCCCTCCCCAGCATCGTCCGTCAGCGCAGCCTGGGCCGCAATGCAAGACAACCCATTCCCTTGAACGTCACGCCGCCACCCGCCCGGCAAGCCCAGCCACCCCGGGCCGTGTCGGCCAAGGCGGCCGGCGCTGCCTGGCGGAAGGAACGGGAACCAGACGTTATTGTCGACTGTCAGGCACTGCGCGCGAACCCAGAGGCGGCAGGCGAGTGCGCAGGTTGGGACCAGGGAGTTCGCTCATGCATGTCGTCGACATTGTCATCCTGGTCTGCTGGCTGGCGTTCTGGGTTTACTGGCTCGCGGCGTCGGCCGGTGCCAAGGCCGGCCGGACCAGATGGGGCCAGTTCGCGGGCACCCGCATCGGCATCATCCTGCTTGTTCTGCTGCTGCTGCGGGTCAGGGTGTTCAAGGACCACGCGGTCACCACCAGCCCGTGGCTGCAGGGCGTCGGCCTGGCCGTGTTCTTGCTGGGGCTGGCGCTGGCCGTCTGGGCCCGGGTGTACCTCGGCCGGAACTGGGGGATGCCGATGTCCCAGAAGGACGACCCGGAACTGGTCACGTCCGGCCCGTACCACCGCGTCCGGCACCCGATCTACTCGGGCATCATCCTCGCGATGGTCGGCACGACGGTCGCCGTCAGCCTGTACTGGCTGGTCGCGGTCGTGGTGCTCGGCGCGTACTTTGTCTACAGTGCCGTCGTGGAGGAGCGCTCCATGGCCCGCCTTTTCCCCGACTCGTATCCGGCGTACAAGCGGTCAACCAAGATGCTGATCCCGTTCCTGATCTGAGGTCGCGTTGCCGGTGGCTGGCTTACCCGCCCTGTTTGCCGAGCCAGGCCAGGCACTGGTCGGCGACGGCGCGCCAGCCCGAGTCGATCGTGAGGGAGTGGCCGCGGTCCGGGAACTCGGCCAGCTCGGTGATCGCGCCGGAGTGCCGGTACTGCCTGAGGGTCGCCTTGGTGATGACCTCGGGGACGGTGTGGTCGCGGCCGCCCATGACGAGCAGCAGCGGGCCGCGGTTCTCGTTGCGCGTGTTGACCTTGGCGGGGGAGTGCAGTTCGAAGTTGGCCGCGGCGGCCTCGAAGAGCGGGCGCCCGGGGGACGGGATGGTCCACCGCTGGTACAGGTCGTTCGACTCGTCCTCGCCGACGGCGTTGCCGAAGCTGTAACGGAACTGCTCGGCGGTCAGCGACACGGCTTTGTGCTTGTTGGCGGGGTTCCTGAACACCGGCAGGGTGGAGTGCAGCGAAGACAGCGGCAGCGGCAGCACGCCCTTGATCTGGGCGGCGTCGATGGCGACGGCGCCCGCGCCGTAGTCCTCGCCGAGCAGCTTCTCGGCGATCATGCCACCGAACGAGTGGCCGACGAGGACGGGCCGCGCTGGCAGCTGGTCAATGATCTGCGCGTAGTGGGCGGTGACATCGTCGATGCCGTGGTCGGCCACCGCGTCGGGGTTGGCGCGGGCCGCCGCGACGGTGTCGGGCTCGCCGGGCCACCCGGGTGCGATCGGCTCGTAGCCGGCCTCGCGGAACAGCTCTGCCCAGGGCTCCCAGGAGGTGGCGTGGAGCCATAGGCCGTGGATGAAGACGACGGGAATCCGGTCACTTGCCATGGCGGTGAGATCCTTTTCGTGCGTTAACGGTCGTCCCTGTGATCGTCGCCCGCGCGAGCCCCGTGCCGCTTCAGTCACGTGACTGCGGCGGCGGATGGCTGGAGCGCGCTGGCCGCGCCGGCGCACCGGGGAACGGCACCGGGTCGAAGACCGTGGCCGGGTTCCCGGCGATGCACGAGCCCGCTCCCTGCGGCATGGCCAGCAGCGCGCTGATCGACTCGCCCTCGGCCGGGATGAAGGCGTCCACGTACACCAGCGCCTTGACCTCGGGATCGCCGACCGCGGCGTCGGTGATGACCGCGCCGCCGTAGGAGTGGCCGACCAGCACGACCGGCCTTCCGGCCAGTGCCGCGTTCTCGGTCAGGAAGTCGTGCAGGTAGGCGGCGTCTGTGGCGAGGCCGCGCAGCGGGTTCGGCGGCGCGTACACGGTGAAGCCCTCGCCGGCCAGGGGACGGCCTACCCACGGCTTCACCGGGAGCCCGCAGTCGCTGCGGCCGTGGGCGGAGTACCTGGCCGAGGCTGGGCTGAGCGTCTCACCCCGTCCCAGCTCGACGAGTCCGCCCAGGCGCCGTGCTCCAGGACAATGACCGGCCTGGTCTTCCCGGCCCAGTTCGGCTGGTGCGCACCGGCAGCGCGTGCCGGGCCGCCCGTGGTGGCGGCGGCCAGCACCCCGGCCAGGGCCAGGATCGCGGCGACGATGACCAGCCGCAGCCGGGCGAGTTGCGCTGTCGTGACGTTCATCGAAAATCCTTTCATGCCGTGGCGGGGCAAGACGCAGAATGGCCGTCCGGCGGGTCTGGCCGCTTGCGTCATGCGACTGCATGTGCGGCCGCCGGGCGCAGTCACCTGACTCAAGCCGCCGGAGCCGGCCCGGTCCTAGCGTCGGAGGCACAGGCGCGCACGCTGGACTGGAGGAACGGCATGGACAGCAACCTGGCGGGGCGGACCGCCGTGGTCACCGGGGGCAGCAAGGGCATCGGCCTCGCCGTCGTCCGCCAGCTGGCCGCGAGCGGCGCCCGGGTGATCACCGGCGCCAAGAACCCGTCTCCGGAGATCGAGGGGCTCACCCGCGACAAGCAGGTGATCTTCGTCGAGACCGACCTGGCCGACCCTGGCGGCCCGGCGCGGCTGGTCGCGGCGGCCGGGGACCGGGTCGACATCCTGGTCAACAACGTCGGCAGCGCCCGGGCCCGGCCCGGCGGCTTCCTGTCGGTCACCGACGATGACTGGGCCGCGAGCCTGACCCTGAACCTGATGGCCGCGGTCCGCACGACGCGGGCTGCGCTGCCGGCAATGCTGGCCGCCGGGGCCGGGGCCATCGTCATGACCTGCTCGGTGAACGCCCGGCTGCCCGACCCGGCCGTCATCGACTACAGCGCCGCCAAGGCCGCCCTGGCCGGGTTCGCCAAGGCGCTGTCCAAGGAGATCGGACCGCACGGGATCCGGGTCAACACGGTCAGCCCGGGCCCGGTCGCCACCGACCTGTGGCTGGGCAGCGACGGCGTCGCCGCGACCGTCAGCCAGGCCACCGGCGCCAGGCCCGGCGATGTCGAAAGCCAGGCCGCTGCGGAGTCGGTTACCGGCCGGTTCAGCCACCCGGCCGAGGTCGCTGACCTGATCGTCTACCTGGCCAGCGACCGGGCGGCGAACATTACCGGGGCCGATTTCACGATCGACGGCGGTCTCATCCCGACCTGGTAGACGGTGCTCAGCGGCAGGCCGTGGCCGCGCCGTGCCCGGGTCAGGTGGGGCCCGGGTTGGGCGGTGGGCCCGGGTCAGGTGGCGTGCCTGGGTCAGGTGGCGGGCCCGGGTTGGGCGGTGGGCCTGGGTCAGGCGGCGGGCCCGGGTCAGGTGGCGGGCCCGGGTTGGGCGGTGGGCCTGGGTCAGGTGGCGTGCCTGGGTCAGGTGGTGGGTCTGGGTCAGATGGGGCCCTGGGTCAGGCGGCGTGGATGCTGTCGGGCAGGTACCCGATCTGCTTCAGCATCCCGAACTGGTCCTGCAGGGTCAGGATCTCGGCGACCTTGCCGTCCCGGAAGTGCCAGATCGCTGTGTTGCGCACCTCGACGCGCTTGCCGGTTGCCGCGACGCCGCCATAGTCGCCGGTGTGGGTTCCGCGCCAGATGAGGGTGACGGCCAGCTTGTTTCCGGAGACGAACATGTCCTCGATGCTCGTGGTCAGGTCGGGGAAGCCGGTGAGCCGGTCGCGGATCCTGCCGACCGGCCCGGCGACGCCGACATGGACCCCGTTGGTCCGCACTTCCTCGCTGAAGATGTCGTCGGCCATCGCGAGATCCCCTCGCCACCCTTCGGTGAACCACCGCCGGGCAATCTGCAGGTACCGCTCGCTGGTTTCCAGTTCGGCCGGGCTCGTCATGACTGCTCCTGTTGCTCTCGTGCGCGTTGGCTGACGGGACTCGTCAAGGCAATCGTGCGCGGGCCCGCCCGGGCTTGCGTCACCTGACCGAAATCCGGCCGCGCACATCCCCTCGCGCCTTAAGGGAGGGTCCATAACCCACTTTCCGGCTGCGCCGGAAACGCCCCGACCATGATCGTGGTAGCTGGCGCGCATATGCGCTCGCTATCTACCACGATCATGGAGCACGCGGATGGGGGGCGACCGTGGCAAGGGATCGAAACACGCATAGAGGCCAAAAGTTCGGATGGCGCGAGGCTGGTGCTTGTCCGCCCGGTGAGTCAGAGTTCTTGACCAGTCACCCCCAGCCGCGCACGGCTGGGGCACAATCGGCATCATGACCGAGATGGCTTCCCTGGTCCTGTACGCGGCCAGCCCCCAGGCGACCGCGGCGTTCTACCGCGCTCTTGGCCTGGATCTGGCAGATGAGGATCACGGCGAGGGGCCGGTACATTTCGCCACCGAGCTTGGGCCGGTACATTTCGCCATCTACCCCGCCGAGACGCCGGCCCGAGCCCAGGAACGCCGCTCTGGCGGCAGCATGTTCCCCGGCTTCTACGTCCAGTCCCTGGACCGGGCGGCTGAAGCGCTGGCCCAGACCGGAGCACCGGTGCTGACCGGGCACCAGCAGATGCTCTGGGGCTGCCGGGTCGTGGCCGAGGACCCAGACGGTCGCGCCGTCGAAATCAACCAGCGGGGGCATTGCCCCAGCGCATGACCAACCCGGACCTGCCGGCCTGCAGAGACCCACCCCTCGACGGCCAGGTCGTTTCAAACCGCACCCTAAATCGCTGAGATCACCTCACTGAGTCTAAGCTCGGCGTTCCCGCTGGAGCGGCGTGGCGCCATCGTCGGGATCTGGGGCGGGATCTCCGGTCTTGGCGTCGCGGCCGGTCAGGTGATCGGCGGGGTGGTCGCCTAGGACCCGCCGGCGCGCCTGCGCGTGATGAGCACCGCCGGGCGTCGATGAACTCGCGTGCAGAGCGCTAGAGGCCGAGGTGGACGCGAAGGGCCTGGTCGAGTTCGGTGATAAGCGATGGAGGCAATCGGCCGATCCGCTTGCCTACCCGTTCGACAGATATGGACCGGACCTGCTCTGCCTGCGCTTTTGAGTCGCGGGTCAGGCCTGTCTGGCGGGCTGGCAGCAGCACCTGGAAGGGATACACGCGAGCGGTGTTAGGGGTCACTGGCACGACGGTGACGACTCCCCGCCCAAGACGCGTCGCTGCAGCGTTGGCGGCATCGTTGCTGACGACAACCGCCGGGCGCGTCTTGCTCGCCTCTGAACCGCGCGCAGGATCGAGGCTTACGGTGACGATCTCGCCGCGGTGCACTCAGCTTCCCAGACCGTCAGCAGCGGCCGATTCCCAGGTGCTGGCATCATCTGAGTTTTCCCAGGACTGCCAGGCTTCCTCGTATGCATCCCCGAGTTGCGTTGCACGCAGCAGCCCGACAGCCTTGTGGACGGCAGCAGACCGCGACTCTATCCCCTGCGCCCGGGCATAGGAATCGAGGAACTCGACGTCCTCTTCGGGCAGGCTGACGCTGAGCTTCATACCTTGATACTACCAGGACTGCTACCAAGGTAGGAAAGACCTTGTACCAGCGCACCGGGCCGCCGTGCCATCCGGGCGGGCAGGCGGCATGAGCCTAGCGGCGCCGGCTGGCGCCGCTGGCCTCATGCCGGGCGGTCAGGGCCGCCCGCCTCAGCGATCGGCTAGCTGAGCATCCAGCCGGACGGGCGCCGGGGGCCGCCCGGTTGCTGCCACTAGGTGCTTCGCATCCAGCCGAACCGGGTGTTGCTCCGCCCGGCGCCCGACGCGGCCCGATGGTCCTTCAGCCTGGTGAAGTTGTCGTTGGGGATCAGGGCAGCCGAGAGGTTGGCCGTGTCGACCGGGGTGACCGGGGTCGGGTAGCCGACCCCTTCCAGCACGGTGTCGATGGCACTGCCCGGCTGCGTCTGGGACGGGTAGTTTGCCAGGTTGCCCTGCCGGTATGCGCTTCCCCGCTCGCCGACCGACACCGTCTGCCGGCCGTACAGGCCGTACAAGCGCGCGCTGTTCAGGCCGAGGATCTGCCGCTTGTCGAACTCGGTGAGCTGCGGGTAGTCCCACTGCTCCGCGATCTGGTCGGGGATCTGGAACCGCCACAGGGCCTCGATCTGCCATTGCGGGCCGCCGTACCACAGCGAGTCCGAGCCGAACACGATGTGGTCAGACCCCATGTAGTAGAGCTGCTGGCCGATCATGTGCGCCCACGCCGTGGGGAAGGTCACGATCATCGACGCCATCGTCGTGCCGAGCTCTGTGTACACGTTGGGAAGACGCACGGGGCTGGACGGGGAGGTCGACGTCGGCTCCGCCCCGGCCACGTACCTGCCGCCGGCGATCTGGGCGAACTGCGTCGACCACCGGATGTTCGGGACCGTGTGCCCGTGGCTGTCGGTGAGCGTGGTAGGCGCCATCGACCCGGAGGCGTTCTCGATGTCCAGGAAGGCCTGGAGTGCCCAGAAGCTCGGCCGGAAGCAGGAGTGGTAGATGACCCAGTTGAACTGCGGCCAGTCGGTGGCCACCTTGACGATGTCGTCGGGGTTGCCGTAGTCCGGCGTGTTGTTCGGCCCGCCGGGCTGGGTGCCCGAGGCCGACAGCCCCTTGTGGATGCAGATGTTGAAGAACCCGGGATGCTTCCTGAGCTGGTTCCGGTTCGCGGCGATCACCGCGTAGGTGGGATAGGCGATCACCTCGTCGTCCAGCCGCCACTGCTGGAACTCGGCGCCCGGGTATGCGCTGGCCGCGTACGCGACGCAGTAGCCCTTCCATGAGTCCGGCTGGCAGAACTCGATCTGCCACTGCGTGTAGTCACCGAAGGCGGGGTCCTCCAGGTTCCCGACCCCTGGGTAGATCTGCGCGTGCGCGAACGCTCGCCGCGAGCCCGCCAGGTTGTTGATGAAGTCGCGGCACATCGACGTCTGATAGCCGGTGAGGATCTCGCTCTGCAGGCTCTCGGTGATGTTGTAGGCGGGACCCGGCACGGTCTGCCCGGGCGCGAGGAACAGCGCGATGTTCGCGTTGCTGATGATGGAGATGCTGGTCTGAGACTGCAGGTACATCCGGTTGATGTACTGGCCGAGGTGGAACTCGCCGAGCGTTGTGGTCGGCGGTCCCGGGTTCGGCGGGTAGTCAGGCCCGAGCTGAGCCGGGTTCCAGTCCGCCCAGGGGTTCCCGAACTCATCCACCCCGGCCGGGTTGCCACCGGTGCCGTTGAACGGGTTCGAGGTCCAGCCCGCGCCGGTTGAGACCGGGCCCGGCCCCTGCGCGATCGCCCGCAGCGACTCGGGGCTGTTCATGCTGGTCCGCACGATGTGGGTCTGGTCATCGAAGACGAACACGTCCGGCGGGAGCCCGTGCTCCGCGTACGCCGCGGTCTCGTACATCTCGACCGGCCTGACGTTGAAGAACTTCTTGCCGTACACCTCGTTCATCGCGAGGAAGGACGCCGCCAGGCCGCCCGTTCCCATGAGGAATTGGCGGCGGCTGGTTCCCAGCCGCTTGGCGGCCTCGTCGGCTAGTTCCTTGATCCGGTACTCGACGTGCTTTTGCTGTTCGGTCTGCGGATGCGGCATGTACTCGCCGTTGGAGACCATCCGGGTCGGGACCGGGGAGACGAACGGCTCGGTCTCCGCGGGAGCGACTCGCCTCATCTGGGCGTCACTCAGCCACGAATCCTCTTCACGGCTGTCAGGGGGTCGGCGTGAGCTAGACCACATAGAAAATTGCTCCTTCATTAAGCGGGTCCCTAAATCCCCCGTACGGCTTGGGCACCTGGCAGCGGGCCAAGCCGGCAGCTCCGGGCGCGATGGTGGCAGGGCGGGCCGCGAGCACAGACGAGGCGAATGGACGCGTGCGTGGTCGCTGTGACAACCAGGTCGGCTGAGGTCGCCGGTAATGCCGTTCTTAATGCCCGCGAACCAGCCATTACGCCAACCTCACCCCGATTGACGGGCGCCCAACCTGGGCGGAACGTCCTGGGGACCTCGATCGCATCGTCATCCCGCCCAGGGCGGCTGTCAAGAACTTGTTTTTGCTAAACAACGTGCACGCCGACCGCGGCGGGCCGCGGCCAGGATCAAGCCGGTCGAGACCGGCCGGATCGGGGCGAAGCCCGACGGCGGATCGGGGGAGCCCAATGGCGGACCGGGCCGAAGCTCGACGGCGGATCGCGCGAGGTGATGATCCCACGGGCGCGATTCGGTCCCTCTTTGTGCCTGCTTTACTGGCCGGGTGCGCTCGATCCGCCTGGACACCGTGATCGCGGCTCCGATCGGCGAGTGCTTCCGCCTGTCCCTGTCGGTGGACGCGCACGCTGCGTCGATGCACGGATCGGGCGAGCAAGCGGTCGGCGGAGTGACCAGCGGGGTCATGAAGCTGGGGGACTCGGTCACCTGGCGTGCCCGTCATTTCGGCATCATGTTCCGGATGACCTCGGCGATCACCGAGTACCAGCCCCCGAGCCGGTTCGTCGACGAGCAGCAGCACGGCCCATTCCGGCGGTGGTGGCACGAGCACACGTTCACGACCCTGGCGGACGGCCGGACCCAGATGACCGACGTCGTGGAGTTCGAGTCTCCGCTCGCCCCCCTGGGGTACATAGCCGACGGCCTGGTGCTCCGTCACTACATGCCGCATCTGCTCCGGCAACGCAACATCTGGCTCAAGACGACCCTGGAAGAACGGACCTAACTGACCACCCGCCAGCCGTTCCCGCTCCGCCGGCCATCCGGACTTGCCGCAGGGATCGAGCGGGCATACTCGGGGATACTGGCGTGAGGCTGAGTGGCGCTGCACCGGTGCGGCACGGCGCGGCTTCGTCAAGACCTGATAGTGCGGATCGCGCAGGGAGCCGCGGTGATTACGGGCCCGGATGACGTGACGGCGGCGGTGCTGGCCGAGGTGGAACGCGCAAAGGACCCTCGCACGAGGGAACTGCTCGCCGCGGCCGTCAGGCACCTGCACGCGTTCGTGCGGGAGACGCGCCTGACCGAGGCGGAGTTTCAGCACATTGCGCGGACCGTCGCGAGGCTCGGCCAGCTCACCACCGAGTCGCATAACGAGGTCGTGCTGATCGCGGGCTCGCTTGGCCTGTCGTCACTGGTATGCCTGCAGAACAACGGTGAGGCCGGGGTGCACGAGACGACGGCGAACCTCATGGGGCCGTTCTGGCGGGCCGGCTCGCCGAGGGAGGAGAACGGCGCGTCGATCGTGCGGTCGCCGACCCCCGGTGACCCGATCTTCGTCACGGGCTCCGTGGCCGACCTCGACGGACGCCCGGTCGCGGGCGCCGAGGTCGACGTCTGGAACACCTCGGGCGAGGGCCTGTACGAGAACCAGGACCCGCGTCAGGCGGACATGAACCTGCGGGGCAGGTTCGTCACCGACTCCAGCGGGCGGTTCAGTTTCCGCACCGTCAAGCCGGCCGGTTACCCGATCCCGGTCAACGGTCCGGTGGGCGACCTCCTGCGAGCGCAGGGACGCCACAACATGCGCCCGGCGCACATCCATTTCCTGATCAGCAAGCCGGGCTACAAGACGCAGTTCTCGCAGGTGTACTCGAACGACGATCCCAACCTGGAGACAGACGCCCAGTTCGGAGTGACGGCCGCGCTCGTCGGCTCCTACGTAAAGCATGACGCCGCGAGCGAGCCGGCGCCCGATCCGAGCGTGACGGGAACGTGGTATTCGCTCGAGCACAGGTTCGTCATCGAACCCGGTGACAACTCGCTGCCGAAACCACCGATCACCGGTAAGGCCTCGGGCGGCGTCCCCGTGCCGGAGATCCTGGAACGGACGCCGTAACACCGGAGTCCGCACCGGTCCTGGTGCTCTCGGAGCGGACAGCACCACCGCACCGGGTGACGAACCCAGCATCCGGCCCGTGAAAGGGGTACCCGCCGCGAGGTCGTGTCCGCTGATGCCGTCAGCGTCATGGCTGGCGGATCTGCGCCGGCGGCAAGCGCCGCGGCTTACCGCGTGCTGGCCAGCCTGCCGGGCATCCAGAGGAGGCCCGACGTGCAGGACCCGGCCGGGCAGTCCGGGACCGCGGTGTGGCTCAGCCAGACCGGGCCGACGGTGGCGCTGGCCATCGTCGACCCGGCAACAGGCGATCTGCTATGCATCGAGAACGTCACCCAGCAGCCAGTCGCCCACGTGGCCACGGGCACGGTAGTCAGTTACACGCTGTTCGTCAGCAGAGGCTGGACCAACACGCCGCCCAGCAGCTGACCGGGGAGCGACCGCGGCGGCCCGCGAACCGCAGAGCGGATCTTCGGGCCGGCCAGGCACTACGCGACCGCCGGGCCGCTCGAGGGCTCCTCACTGTGTTTCCGTGATGGCTCTTGCTCCAGACGCTAACGGCCGCCGGAAGGGGTTGCGCTCGCGTGCTGGCGTCCGTTAACCTTTTTTCGTAGCCGGGTTTTAGGGCTTGCGCGAGTTGCAGCCCTAAATGGAAACGGCTTATTTGGGCTGGAATTTTTTTTGAAATCCAGTCTGTTTTCGCCGTACGATTCAGCCCGTGACCAAGACGGCGGGGAATCGCGCATCTGACGGCCATCCGGGCCCGGCCGGGAAAACCGCAAGGCACCCGGCTCGGTTGTTCTCCAGGCTCCTGGTGGACATCACCCCAGCGCGCGAATCGGTGGCCTTCCGCCGCCTCCTGGTCGGTGGCGCCCTGTCGGGCATCGGCGGCCAGATGACGAATTACGCGGTGCTCCTCCAGGTGTACGAGCTGACCAGGAGCTCGCTCAACGTCGGGATCGTCGGCCTGGCGAGCGGCGTGCCGATGATCGCGGCCGCCTTGCTGAGCGGCCCGCTCGCGGATGCCATCGACCGCCGAAAGACCGTGCTCGTCGCCACCATCATCCAGACGGCGGTGTCGGCGACGCTGGCCGCCCAGGCGTTCGCGGGCCTGGATCAGGTCTGGTTGCTCTACCTTCTCGTGGGCGTGCAAGGGATGGTCGCCGGCGTGGCTTCGCCGGCCCGGCGGACGTTCATGCCGAGCCTGCTGCGCCGCGACCAACTGCCCGCCGGGGCGGCGCTCCAGACCCTCGTCATGCACGGCAGCGTGCTGGTCGGCCCGACTCTCGCGGGCATCATCACCGCGGCGTCCGGCCTTAAGGTCTGCTACCTCCTTGACGCGATCAGCTTCACTTTCTCCCTCTATGCGGTGGCCCGGCTGCCGAGGATGCGGGCGGCAGGCCATGAGGCACGGCCGGGCCTGCACTCCATAGGCGAAGGCCTGCGTTTCATCGTCACCCGGCGAATGATTCTCGGCGTGCTGCTGGCCGACATGAGCGCCACTCTCTTCGGCATGCCCATCGCCCTGTTCCCCGCGATCAACGCCGAGCGTTTCGGCGGCCACGCGCAGACCCTCGGGTTGATGATCAGCGCCGTGTCCGCAGGCGGCCTGCTCGGCTCGGCCCTGTCCGGCCCGGCCAGCAGGGTCAGGCGCCAGGGCCTCGGCATGCTCGTCGCCGGGGCGGCCTGGGGAGCCGGCCTGGCAGCCTTCGGCTGGTCCGGCCCGTTCTGGCTGGCCTTCCTCAGCCTGGCCTTCGCCGGCGCCGCCGACGTCACCTCCGTCGTGCTGCGCACCTCGCTGGTCCAGAGCCTGGCCCCCGACAATCTGCGCGGCCGGGTCTCGGCGGTCGAGTTCGCCGTGGGCGCCGGCGCTCCCGCGCTCGGCAACTTCCGCGCGGGCGCCGTGGCCTCACTCACCTCGCCCACCATCAGCGCGGTCAGTGGCGGGCTATCCGTGGTGGCTGGCGCCGCGCTGATCGGCCTGGCCATCCCCGCACTGCTGACCTACCGGTCGGCGCCCGATCCGCCGCCGCCCGCCCCCGCGCCGGTCCTGGCCGGCAAGGCGGACAGCGGCCTGCCCGGCGCCCATCCCCCGGACGACGGGCCGATCCGCTGAATGAAAATCGCCACGTTGCGCACAGACGGGGTGACCGCGAGTCATGCTCACAGGGAAACAAGACGAGCGGCATGATCCAGGTACGAGTGACAGGAAAGCCTGGTTGACGATCACCGTGGCTTTTCCCAGCGAAGCGTGTACCGGAAGAACAGGCGCCGCCGGACCGCGGCGCCGCGAAGGTGCGCTCTGGCAGCCTTCGTGATCTCGGCCAGGGTGGTTGCGGGGTCCATCATCGGCATGGCCGGCTGCTGGTCCAGGGTGGGCTGCGGCCCCCGGACGGCCCGGGGATGCTTGATCATCCCCATGGCCGGGTTCGCGGCAGCCGAGACCACGTCGAATGCCAGATCGGCCAGCGAGTCCGCGCGGGCCAGGCCCACAACCAGCAGCCGGCCGCCAGGCGCCACGAGCCGCGGGATCCGGGCCAGGGTGTCGTCCAGGTCGAGATGGTGCAGCACAGCCACCATGGTGATCAGGTCAGCCCCGCCATCGCCGGCCGCCGGACTGAACTCAGTGAAGTCGCATCGCTGGATGCTCACCTGCGGAAAGTCACGCAGGCGCGCGCTTGCCGCTGCCGCCATGCCTTCGTTACGGTCGATCCCGGTGACCTGCGCGAAGTGCGTGGCCAGCTTCCCGGCGAGCACGCCTTTCCCGCAGCCGATGTCTATCGCGGCGCGACGGCGGGCGGGCAGGTTATGCAGAATCCAGCCGTGGAAGTGCTCGTTGTGGCTCCAGGGGTGACGTCCATTGATCTTGGCCAGCGCCTGGTGACCGGGGATCGGGAGGTCCCTGATATCCATGCCAGGCAGCCTGCCACGCCAGCGGAACATTGAACGGTACGTCAGCGCGCCGCGGGGTAACGGCGCGGCACTGGCCAGGCGGTACGGTCCTGAGGGTGGCAACTCTTGACGACGTGACCCGGCTGGCCTGCGAGCTGCCCGAGGTCAGCGAGGGTGAGCGGCACGGCAACCGCACCTGGTTCGTGGCAAGCAAGGCGTTCGCGTGGGACCGGCCGTTCAGCAAGGCGGACATCAGGCGGTTCGGCGACCAAACACCCCCTGAAGGCCCGATCCTGGCCGTCCGCGTCGAGGACCTCGGCGAGAAGGAGGCCGCGCTTGCCGCGCATCCAGCGGCGTTCTTCACGATCCCGCACTTCGACGGGTACCCGGCCATCCTTATCCAGCTGCGGCTGGTCACCGGGACGGCGCTGCGCGAGGCGATCACCGACGGCTGGCTGGCCTGCGCGCCGCCCAAGCTCGCGGCGCAGTACCTCAACCGCTAGGCACGGGCGCGCCCACGGGAGCCGCTGGCGCCGTCCGGCTTCGATGGCGGCGTACACTGGCCGTGCCTTATCCCCTGCGTCCTGGAGTCACGTTGCGCATCTGAGCCGAGGCATTGCGGCGGTCTGACGTCGCGCCCGCTCAGTCCCGGGGACGCGCTCACCTCGTGATGCCTCTCGTGTCGTCGCAAATCCCGGCTACACGGAGGTGCTCATGGCTCCCGGCATTGCCGCCAGCGATCTCGGCTTCGCCTGGCCGGACGGCAGCACGGTCTTCGACGGGCTCAGCTTCGCGTTCGGGCCCGGCCGCACCGGCCTGATCGGCGCAAACGGCTGCGGTAAGTCGACGCTGCTGCGGCTGATAACCGGCGAGCTCTCGCCAGCCCAGGGCTCGGTGCAGGTTACCGGGAGCCTGGGTTACCTGCCACAGGACCTGACGCTGCGGGAGAGCCTCCGGGTCGACGAAGCGCTCGGGATCGCGGAGGCGCGGCGGGCGCTGCACGCGATCGAGCAGGGCGACGCGGCGGCCAGGCATTTCGCCGCCGTCGGCGACGACTGGGACGTCGAGGACCGGGCGCACGCCATTCTCGGCCGGCTCGGCCTGGGCCACATCGACCTTGAGCGCCGGGTCGGCAACGTGTCCGGCGGCGAGGCCGTGCTGCTGAGCCTGGCCGCCCGGTTCCTGCGGCGCCCGGATGTGCTGCTGCTGGACGAGCCGACCAACAACCTGGACCTGGCGGCCCGGCGGCGCCTCTACGGCGCGGTGGCGGGCTGGCGGGGCGTGCTGGTCCTGGTGAGCCACGACCGCGAGCTCCTGGACATGGTGGACCAGGTGGCCGATCTGCGGGACGGGACGATCCAGGTGTACGGCGGGAACCTGACCGGGTACACCGAGGCCGTGGCGGCCGAGCAGGAGGCGGCGCAGCGGATGGTCCGCGCCGCCGAGTCGGATCTGCGGCGGCAGCAGCGCGAGCTGATCGAGGCCAGGACCAAGCTGGACCGCCGCCGCCGCTACGGCCAGAAGATGGCGGACGAGGGCGGCCTACCGAAGATCGTGGCAGGTGCGCGGAAGCGCAAGGCGCAGGTGTCCGCGGGCAAACACCGCACGATGCACGAGGAGAAGGTCGGCGAGGCCAGGCAGCGGCTGAGCGAGGCGGAGGACAGGGTCTGGGACGACGACGAGATCCGGGTGGACCTGCCCGCCACCGCCGTGCCCGCCGGGCGCACCGTGCTCACCGCGTCCGGTGCGCGGCTGCGCTGCGGGCCGGTCGTCAGCCTGGATGTCCGCGGGCCCGAGCGGGTAGCGCTGCTCGGCGCGAACGGCGCGGGCAAGACCACGTTCCTGCAGGCCATCACCGGCGAGGTGCCGCCAGTGGCGGGAACCGTTCGGGCAGCGGTGCCGCTGCGCTACTTGCCGCAGCGGCTCGACCTGCTCGATGACTCCGGTTCGGCGGTCGCGAACGTGGCCCGGTTCGCGCCCGGTGCCGGGCCGAACGCCATCCGCGCGCGGCTGGCCAGGTTCCTGTTCCGCGGCGACCGGGCCGACCAGGTGGTGGGCACCTTGTCGGGCGGCGAGCGGTTCCGGGTCGCGCTGGCGGCACTGCTGCTGGCCGAGCCGCCGCCGCAGTTGCTGCTGCTGGACGAGCCGACCAACAACCTGGACCTGGCCAGCATCCGGCAGCTCACCGAGGCGCTCGCCGCCTATCGGGGGGCACTGATCGTGGCCAGCCACGATCTGCCGTTCCTGCGCGCCGCCGGGGTCACCCGGTGGCTCTGCCTGGCCGACGGCGAGCTCACCGAGACCGACGCGCCCGACGGGGCTGCCCCGCCGCCACCGCATGATCCCGGTAGCTGAGCGCCTCCATAGGAGGCGGGAATCCTCAAGGCCGCTGGGCGTAGGTGATGCTCCCGCCGCCGCCGAGGATGATCGGCCCGGCCAGGCCGGGACCCTGGTTGTTCTGGTTGTTGTTGGGCAGCGGCGCGTTCAGGTTGGCGAGCACCACCTGCTGGCCGATCCGCAGGCCGGAGGTGATCTGGGTCATCACCGGTCCCTTGGTGCCGACCTTGACCTTGGTCACGCGCGCCTTGCCCCCGGCGTACACGGTCACGGTGGCCTTGCTCCCGGAGTAGTGCACGGCCGAGGTTGGCACGCTGACCCCGCTGCCCCGCGCCGTGACGATCGTGACGCTGGCAAAGCCGCCCGGGTGCAGGCCGGATGGCTGCCCGGTAAGGCCGATGGTGACGGGGTAGGTCGCCGGAGACTCGCTGGTGTCGGGCATCAGCCCGATCGAGACCACCGAGCCGCTGACCGGAGTGCGCACGCCGTCTGGCTGCACGCTCGCCCGCTCGCCCACCTTGAGCTCGGGCATGTCGGTCACCGGGACGGAGGTCAGCACCTGGAAGCTGTTCAGCCCGGCGATCTCGAACGCGGTGCTGCCCGCGGTCGCGCTGGCGCCGGGGGTGACGCTGACCTCGGTCACGGTCCCGCTGATCGGGCTGACGACCGTGGCAGCGGCGAGATCCTGCTGCGCGACGGTGACCTGTGCCGCCGCCGCGTCGGCCGAGGCCTGGTCGGCGGCGAGCTGCGCCGCGCTCACCGGGGTGCTCCCGTCCGCGGGCCCGGAACCGCCTGCCCCGGAACCGGCGCTGCCACCGCCGCCGGCCGGGGAACTGGCGTCAGCGGACAGCGCGCTGCCGAGTGCGGTGAGCCGCCCGGACAGCGCCTGCTGCGCCTGGAGCACGGCGGTCTCGGCGTCCAGCACGCGCTGCGTGGCGTCGGCGCAGGTGAGCGGGGACCGGTCGCCGGCCGTGGCGGCGGTCTCATTGGGCGCGGTCGGGCTGGGCGTTGGGGAGGGGCTGGGCGTTGTTGGGGAGGGGCTGGGCGTTGGGGAGGGGCTGGGCGATGGCGTGGTGGCGCACGCCTGCTTGGCCTGGGCGAGAGCTGTCTTGGCCTGTGCCAGCGCGCTGTCGACCTGCCGCTGTGCGCTCAGGACCGCCTGCTGCAGCGGCCCAAGCGACGACGCCGGCTGCGATGCCGCACCGGTGCCCGCCGACCCGGCCCCGGTGCTGCCGGCGGCGTTGTCCTGGCTGGCTATGTCGTTGTCGACCTGCAGGTTCGCTTGCGCCAGCGTGGCTTGTGCGCTGGCGAGGCTGGCCTTGAGCGAGGTAGTGTCCAGCGAGCCGAGCGTCTGCCCGGCGGTGACGTACTGGCCGGCCTGCACCGAGACGCTCTGCACCGTGCCGCTGACCGAGAACGCGACGTCGGTCTGCTGCACCGGGCTGAGCGTGCCGACCTCCAGCAGCGAGGCGGTCTCGCCCGCTGACGTGACACTGGCCAGCTGGTAGGCCGGGCCAGCGGAGGACATCGCGGCGTAGGCGGTGCCAGCGCCACCGCCGGCGACGACCACACCGGCGGCCGCGAGCGCAGCGATCCGCCAGGACCGTTTAGCCATGTAGTCGCTCCCTTATTCGGTGCGCAGCGCGTCGATCGGGGCGAGCCGTGCGGCACGGGTCGCCGGGTAGACGCCGAAGACCAGCCCGATGAGGACGGCGACCGCGATCGCGCCCGCGATGGCGGCCGGTGAGATCGCGATCGTGCTGGAGATCAGGTGCGGCAACACGACCGCGCCGGCCAGGCCGACGCCCGCGCCGAGCACCCCGCCGGCCAGGCCCAGCAGCGAGGCTTCGACCAGGAACTGCCGCCGGATAACCCGCGGGGTGGCTCCGAGAGCCTTGCGCAGGCCGATCTCGCGGATCCGCTCGGTGACCGACACCAGCATGATGTTCATGACCCCGATCCCGCCGACGAGCAGGGAGATCGCGGCGATCCCGGCGAGCAGCACGGTCAGCGTCTTGTTCACCGAGCCTGCCGCGGACAGCAGCGACTGCTGGGTGTTGATGGTGAAGTCCGGGTCCGACGCGCTGACCTGGTGCAGGTTGAGCAGCAGGGTGTTCGCTTCCTGGTAGGCCGCGGACAAGGTGCCGGGTGAGGTCGCCTCGGCGTAAATATCATCCAGCGAGGTCCGCGAGCCGCCGATCTGCTGCTCCATCGTGGACAGCGGGACGATTGCCTCGTCGTCCTCGTCGGTGCCGCTGGCGGACGAGCCGGCCGACTTCAGGACTCCCACCACCTCCAGCGGCAGGCCGTTGATGTCGACGGTCTGGCCGAGCGGGTCGCTGTGCCCGAATAGCTCCTTGGCCGTGTACGGCGCCAGGACCGTGACGTCGGCGACGCTCTTCTCGTCGGCCGCGGTCAGGAACCGGCCCTCCGCCACCGTGCGCGCGCGGACCTGCAGCCAGGCCGGGGTGGTGCCCACCACGGTGGTGGTCCAGTTGGCAGAGCCGGCGGTCAGCGTCTCGCCGGCCGTCGACTCGGGGGCGACCATGGCGATGTCCGGGGCGTCCACTTTGGACGCCAGCGCGCCGGCATCCTGCGTGGTCAGCGTGGTGGCCGAACCCAGCCCGCCGGAGACCCCGCCGGAACTGGTCGCGCTGCCCGGGGTGATGATCAGCAGGTTCGTGCCCAGCGCGCTGATCTGGGCGCGGATCTGCGCGGACGCGCCCTCGCCGAAGCCGACAGTGAGGATCACCGCGGCGATGCCGATCAGGATGCCGAGCATGGTCAGCACCGACCGCAGCCGGTGCGAGCGCACGGCCTCCAGCCCGGTCCGCAGGGTCTCCCGCCAGTTCACGAGGTCACCGCCGCGGTGCGCGTGTCGCCGGACACCAGCCCATCCAGCAGGCGCACCGTGCGCTCGCCGCGGCGGGCGACGTCGGCCTCGTGGGTAATGACCACGATCGTGCGGTCGATGCCGTGCAGCTCATCGAACAGGCTGAGGATCTCGCTGGTGGCCGCCGAGTCGATGTTGCCGGTCGGCTCGTCGGCGAGCAGCAGGTCCGGCTCCGTGACCAGCGCCCGTGCGATCGCGACCCGCTGCTGCTCCCCGCCGGAAAGCTCGCCCGGCCGGTGCTGCAGCCGGTCGCCGAGGCCGACCCGCTCCAGCGACCTGACGGCCCGCTCGCGCCGCTCCGCGCGGCCGACGCCGGCGTAGCTGAGCGGCAATTCGACGTTACGCAGCGCCGACATGGACGCCAGCAGGTTGAACTGCTGGAAGACGAAGCCGACGCGACGGTTGCGCACGTCGGCGAGCTGATTCTCGGACATCACGCTGACGTCCTCGCCGGCGAGACGGTAGCTGCCCGAGCTCGGCACGTCGAGGCAGCCCAGGATGTGCATCAGCGTCGACTTCCCGGAGCCGGAAGGCCCCATGACCGCGACGTACTCACCCTCGTCGATGGCGAGCGTGATCCCGCGCAGGGCGGTCACCCTGAGCGCCCCGCTGCGGTATGTCTTGTGGACGTCGGTCAGCTCGATGAGGCTCATCGGTCAACCGCCACCCTGGACGACCACGCCGCCGCCGCCCGGACCGCTGAAGAAGACCTTCTGGCGGCCGCCCAAAGGCCCGCGGAGATTGCCCGGGCCCCCGGGGACGGCAAACTTCGGAATGTCCTCGACCACCCGCTCGCCAGCGGTCAGGCCGCTGGTGATCTGGGTCAGCCCGCCGCTGGTCAGCCCGGTGGTGACATCCCTCGCGACCTGGCGGCCGTTCACGACCGCGTCCACGAAGTCCTTACCGCTGGGAGAGGTCTGAACCGCGGCCGCGGGCACGGCCAGGACGTCCTTGAGCTGGTTATAGATGATCGAGACCGTCGCCGAGGCCCCCGAGTACAGCCCGGACGGGGTGCCGGTGACGTCGATGACTACCGGGAAGGTGGCCACACCCGAGCTGGTGTCGGCGATCAGGCCGATCGACGCGACGGTGCCGCTCGCCGTTGCTCCCTCGCTGGAGATCACCACCTGGTCGCCGGTCTTGATCTTGTCGACGACGGACGCGGCCACGCTGGCGTCGATCACGTCATTGGCGCTGACCACGGTGATCGACGGGCTGGAGCCGGTGTCGCCGTTGCCGGTGCTGCCGTTGCCGGTGCCGGTGCCGGTGTCGCCGCTGCCGGTGTTGCCGCTGCTCCCGTCACCGTTGCCGCCGGTGTCGCCGCTGCTGCCGGTGTCGCCCCCGCCGCCCCCGCTCACCTGCTCGCCAACGGTGTACCCGACCGTGGTGACGATGCCGTCGATCGGAGCAGTCAGCGTCGCGCCGCTGAGGGCGGCGTTGGCCGTGTCCAGCTGGGACTGGTCGACGTTGACGGTCGCCTGGTCGGCGGCGATCTGCGCGCTTGATGCGCCGCTGTCCTCGTCCTGAGAGAGCCGGGCCTGGTCCCCGGCCAGGGTCGCCTCCGCCTGGGCGACCTGTGCCTGGAGCGTCGCGGAGGCCATGGTGGCCAGGGTCTCGCCCTGCGTCACGTTCTCCCCGACCGTCGCATCGACGGCGGTGACCTGACCCTGCGCACCGAAGCTGAGCGTCGAGGTCGTGGCCGGGCTGATCGTGCCGCTCGAGGAAAGCGCCTGCCGCATCGTGGTCCTGACGACGGGCGCGTAGATATACGACGGGCTGGCGGACGCGGGGGACCGGGTCGCAAGCCAGGCGCCGACCGACCCGCCCGCCACCAGCACAGCCAATGGCAGCGTGACACCGGGCCAGGAAACGAGGCTGCGAGGCCTGAAGAACAGCCGCCGCGATCGCTGCCGGCGGCTCAGCCGTGATCCGCGCAGCCCCTGGCGGCCGTCGCTGTCACCCCGGCCGCTCTCGGCGGCTGGGGAGTCAAATTGTGCCACGAGATCCTCCGACGCTTCGCGTTCCGTAAGGGCAGGAAGCAAACCGGAACACGCCTGAACCCAGGCGTGGCTCCATCTTCTGCCTTTGTTCTCAAGCACCTGCGTGATCTGTATGTGAGTTTGATGTCAACCCGGGCGCGGGCGACGCGGGTTTGTCAGCAGGTGCGGTAAGCCCCGGCGCCCTGCGCCCGAGCGCCCCTGGGCCCCGGCCGGGCGGATCTGGGCGGTCGCCGTGGCGGCCGCCACGATCTGGCCTGACTCGTCGAGCAGCTCACCGGCCAGGAACGCCACGGTCCGGCTGCGGCCCGTCACCCGGCCGCGCCCGGTGAACCGCCCCGGCCGCGCCGGGCGGAGAAACTGCACGTGCAGGTCCGTGGTCAGCGGGAACTGGCCCGGGTCGAGCGACGCCACCAGCGCGGGCCCCATCGTCTCGTCCAGCATGGCCGTCAGGAACCCGCCCTGGATCCGCCCGACCGGGTTCAGGAACCGGTCGCCCGCGGCGTACGCGACCTCGATCGTCCCGGCCTCGGGATCGACGGCCACCAGCTCCCACCCGAGCAGCGCAGCCGCCGGCGGCAGCGGCGCCCGGCCTTCCATCACGTCCCAGAACGGGCCTTCGCGCGTCACGTGCCGTTCCTACCAGGTTCCCGAGGTTCGCGCGATGCCCGCCCGGCAGCGCCCGGCGTAGCCTTGACCGGTGACCGCGCAGCCGCTCGCCCGCCACCTGCTGCGGGCCCGCGACCTGGCGGACGCACGCTACACCGAGCCGCTGACGGTCGCCGACATGGCCGCCGCCGCCGGGCTGTCGCCGGCGTACTTCAGCCGGGAGTTCAAGCGGGCCTTCGGCGAGTCGCCGCACGAGTACCTGCTCACCCGGCGGCTGGAACGCGCCGCCGCGCTGCTCCGGGTGACCGACTGGCCGGTGGCCAAGGTGTGCTTCGCCGTCGGCGTCGGCAGCCTCGGGTCGTTCACGGCGAGCTTCGGCCGCGTCTTCGGCTGCTCGCCCACGGCCTACCGCCGGTCGTGGCCGCCGGCGGCGCGCCTGGTCCGGATTCCGCGGTGCGTGGCCATGGCCTACGCCCGGCCGAAGAACCGCACGTTTCGAGAAGACCTCCGGGCTGCCCGTTCGTAGGGTTCTTCCCGTAGCACGCGTCGCAGCGAGGGAGGAACCCGATGATCAAGATTGCCAACGTCCAGTTCTGGGTGCACGACCAGGACGAGGCCCTGCGGTTCTACACCGGGACGCTCGGCTGGGAGGTGCGGGCCGACGTGACCATGGAGGCGTGGAACTTCCGCTGGCTGGTGGTGGCGCCCGCGGGCGAGGACGGCCCCGGGCTCGTGCTCATGCCGGTGCCCGGCCCGCCGATGCTCGACCCGGATAGCAGCAAGGCGCTGGCCGAGCTGGTCGCCAAGGGCGACGGGGGCACGCTGTTCCTGGAGACCGACGACTGCCAGGCCAGCTACGAGCAGCTGTCCGCCCGCGGCGTCAGCTTCAACGACCCGCCGACCACGCAGCCGTACGGGATCGACACCTCGTTCCGCGACCCGTCCGGCAACAACATCCGCCTGACCCAGGTGCTGGAGTTCGACCCGGCCCGCGGCACCGCGCCGTAGCCGGGCCCGCCCTGGATCCGCCCGACCGGGTTCGGGAACCGCTCGCCTGCGGTGTACGCGACCTCGATGGCCCCGGCCCCGGGACCGGCTGCTACCAGCTCCCACCCGCGTGGGCAGCCGCCGGGGGCAGCGGCGCCCGGCCTTCCGTCACCTCCGGCCTCGCGGCGCAGCCTCCCAAGACGATCCTCGCCCGCGCCCGTCGGGGCGCGGGCGAGGATCTGGTGGTACGAGTTGTCCGATCAGCCTCCCGACGAGGCGAAGTCGCTGGCCAGCCGGGCCAGGTTCGGGTAGCCAAGGCCGCTTCCCTCGTTATACGGCTGGCCCGGGTTGCCGGTGTAGTAGATGTCGTCGTTGCCGGTCCCGGCCTGCTGCAGCGGGGTGAACGGAGAGCTGGAGCCGGTGGCGAAGGCGTAGATGTACGGGTTCCAGAACCCGACCCGGTGTCCCAGGTACGAGTCGATCAGCGCCGTGGAGCCGTTCAGCTGCGGGGCGACGAAGCTGGTGCCACCCCAGCCGCCCTGCAGTTCCGGTTCGCTGACGCCGGCGAACGACGGCTCGTACAGCAGGTAGCCGCTGTAAGGATCGGCGTCCGCGGAGACGTCAGGATCGGCCCGCCCGGTGCCCGTGCCGTGGCTGACGCTGGGGCTCGGGTTGAAGTTCCACTCGGTAGGCTCGACCAGCCCGCCCAGCTCGGTCTGGTAGTCGGTCGGTGTCAGGTACTGCACGGCGTTGAAGTCGCCGGTTCCCGGCACGTCCTGCTGGTACGACGGCGTCGGCTCGATCGTGCTGAAGCCGCCACCGCTGCCGATGACCATCGACTCGGCCACGTCCGCGAGCGACTCGCCGGTGACCTTTGCCGTGGCCTGCCACAGGTAGTCCCAGCCCCAGGTGCGCTGGGCCGGCACCGTCACCGTCGCCGTGCCGTCCGTGCCGGTCAGCTGGCCGGTCCAGGGCAGCGTGGTGCCGCCAGCGGCGGTGATGTACGGGCTGTCCGGCGACGCGCCGACCGAGAGGTTGGTGGTCCCGAGGTCGATCTGGGCGGTGTAGGCCCCCCAGTCGCCGGAGGCGATGAAGCCGGACTGGCCCTGCGCAGCCATCTCGAGGAAGGCCTCGTCGAACGCGGCCTCGTACCCGGGCGATTCCTCGCCGGCCGCAATCGCGGCCTGCAGGTAGGTCTCGGACTCGAGCCAGCTCGCCGAGACCGTGCTGGCGATGTTCTGGCTTGCCGCGTCGAAGAACGCGTCGGCAAACCCGTAGTCGGTGTTCGGCGCCTGGTAGACGATGACGTTGGCGTCCGGTGCCAGGGCTCCCGACTGCTCCACGTCGAGGTCGGTCTCTCCGGTTCCTGACGCGTCGCTGGGCGCTCCGGGGCCGCCATCGACGTTGACCACGTTCACCGTGCGGTTGCTGCTCGGAACGTGCGCGATGTTCTGCCAGAAGTACTGCGGTGCGCCCTGGTCCAGCGCCGCCAGGGTGACGATGGCGATGGTCTGTCCGGCCCCGGTGGCGCCCTTCTGGTACAGGGGATCGAGGCCGTAGTTGGCGGCGAAGTTCGACGGAAGGTTGCAGGCGTCCGCAAGGCCGGTGAGGGCGATGCAGCTGTTGGAACTGCCCGCCTGCGGTTTGAGGGTGCTGGTATCCACGTGCACCGCTTGGCTGCCGAACGGGCCGTAGTTGGTCAGGCCGAGGACGGCCAGCACGTACTGGGCGATGCGGTAGGGCAGCATCGGGGACTGTGCGGTGCCGTGAACGGTCTGCGCCGGGATCGCCTGCATGCCGTCACGGCTGGGGGACTGGGGCACGTGGTACTGCTGCTGCTGGACCGACAGGGCCTGGTCGAACTCGCCGGCGGTGCCTGTCGCCACCACGTCGACGTCGTCCGCATAGGCGTCGGTGCTGATCCCGTATTGCGCGAGGTAGTCCCGGAGCGCGGCGACGTTGCCCGGGCTCTGGCCATACTCCTGTGCGAACTGGCTGACCGACAAGTAGCTCGTGACACCGTGCTCTACCGCCGCTTCCAGCCCGGACACGTTCTGCTCGCGCAGGACGAAGGACACGGTTTCCGGGGTGCTCGGCGGAGTGTTCCCGAAGGGAGTCGCGCCGGGTAGCGCGGCCGCGCTGATCCCCGGTGTCACCGGGACCAGGGTGTTGGGGCCCGGGCTGGATGCCGAGGCCTGGCCCGACCCTGCGGCGAGCGGGACTGCGAGCGCCATTGCTCCCAGCCCGGCTGCCATTAATACGTGCAGACCAAAAAAGCGCGTCATGAGGCGCGCCCCCTTCCCTCTTACTCGGACGCGGCGTCACCCCTTGCACGCCGTCCAGCCGCGACGATCTTTGTCACTTGTACGCTTCATCCAGGTGGAGGTCAAGTAGCCACGGTGTGACCTCAGGCGTCCCTGTTTGAACGCCATAAACCTGGTTTCGGCCGGCCAGGCTCCGCGGGCGAGAACGCGGCGCGGCGCGGCGCATCGGGCGGCCGGCCCGCGGCACTCCGCCGTAGCCGGCCCGCACGCGCCGCAGGTTGCAGGGCAGCCAGCCGGGTAGTGGTGCCGGTGTGACGTATCTTCCGCCATCGCCCGACGCGGTTCTCCGCGCGTACCACGAGGAGCTTGGGCCGGGACAGCGGTCCGCCCTGCTCAGCTGGCTCACCTTCACCGGCACCTTCGCCGGGCTGCGCACGCTGACCTACAGCATCCGGGCCGGCAAGGGACCGTTCCGCAACATCAGCGTCGGCGGCGAGCACCTGCACCACTACATGTGGGGCATCGGCTTGCTGTCCGGCGTGGGTGCGGTCGCCGTGCGCGGCGAGGAGCGGCACCGCCGTCATCCCGCGGTGGCGGTCAGCTACGGCGCGGGCCTGGCGCTCATCGTCGATGAATTCGCCCTGCTGCTCGACCTGAAGGACGTGTACTGGGCCAGGCAGGGACGGATCTCGATCGACGTCGGGATCGGCGCCATCGCCCTGGCCGGCTCCTACTTCGCCGCGCTGCCGGTGCTCCGCCGGCTGCAGCGGGAGCACAAGGAGAGCCTGGCCAGGCGCGAGGCAGAGACACCCGGGACGGCACCGGCGGGCGGGCCCGGCGGGCCCGCGCCGGCCTAGCCGCGTGCCCCGGCGCCGAGCGCAGCGCCGACGACGTCCAGTCCTTCCGCCAGCCGGCCCGCTGGCTCGTAGCCGAGGCCGAGCCGGAACACCTGCGGGCTGTCGTGGAACCAGGTGCCCGGGGCGACCTGGGTCCGCTGCCGCGCCAGCAGGCCGTAGAACGCGTCGATGTCCGTTCCCGCGTCGAGCTGCATGCAGCAGAACGCCCCGGCCTCCGGCCGCAGCCATCGCAGCCGGCCGTCGAACCCCTTCACCCAGCGCTCCACGATCCCGCGCGCCTCGGCCAGGACCGCGCCGCGCGCGGCGAGCACCTCGTCCGCCCGGGCCAGGAGCCTGGCGGCGAGGAACTCGTCGGCTGCCCCGCACGACACCGCGGAATTGAACTTCGCCAGCCGCAGCTGCTCGCGCAGCCCCTGGTCTTCGGCGGTGAGCCAGCCGATGCGCAGCCCGGGCGTGCCGTACGCCTTGGAGAGGGATCCGCAGGTGAGCAGCTGCGGCGACCGGCCGGCGAACGAGGGGGCGGGCGGCGCGTCCCCGTAGGTCGCCTCCCGGAAGGTCTCGTCGATCAGCAGCAGGGCGCCCGGGCACGCTCGCGCCATCGCGGCGAGCATCTGCTCGACGTCATTTTCCTTGAACGTTACGCCCGATGGGTTCTGTGGCGACGCGACCACGACGAGCTGGGTCCGCGGTGACAGCCTGCGGGTGAACGCGTCAAGGTCGATGCGGTACCCGTCCTCGAACCGCGACGCCACGGTCACCACCCGCGCCCCGGTCCCTTGCAGAGCGTCGAGCACCGGCGGGAAGCACGGCAGACCGACCAGGATCTCGCCGTCGCCGAACAGGACGGCGGTGAGGAACAGCGCCGCCGCGGCGCCAGTGGTCAGCAGCACCTGGCTGTCCGGGACGCCGAGCCGGGCGGCCAGCAGCGCGCGCAGGTCCGGGTCGCCCGCGGAGGTGCCGTAGCCGAGGCTCACGCCGGCCAGGTCCGCCAGGCCGGCCGGGCCGAGCAGGTCGGCGACCGTGAGGTCCTGCCCCATGCTCTCGCCGAGGTTGTATCGCGGTTTCTCGTCGATCAGGGCAGTGATCGGGCTGGCCGGGAACTGTCGCATGGGGTCCTCACCGTGCCGTGGATGGGGTTTGGGTGGCTGGATCGGCTTGCGTAGCCGGATCGGCTTGCGTAGCTGGATCGGCTTGCGTGGCTGGTGGGTTTGCGCGGGTGGATGGGCGGCCGGGGTCTACCCCGCCATGCTCGCCCGGCCGGGCTGGCGGTCCCAGTGCCAATCCCGCAGAATTGGTTTGCAGATGGAGCCAATTGAGCTGGCCGAACGCCTGGGCCGCTGGCCAGCCGGCAGGGGCCCGCTGCCCGTGCTGCTGGCGGGGCGGCTGCGGCGGCTGATCGACGAACGCGAACTGCCGCCGGGTGAGCCGCTGCCGCCGGACCGGGCGCTCGCCACGGCGCTGGCGGTCGGCCGCAGCACCGTGGTCGCCGCCTACGACCTGCTGCGCCAGGACGGGCGGATCGTGCGCCGCCGGGGCAGCGGCACGCGGGTCGCCGGGGGAGAGCCGGCCGGCCCGCGGCAGACGACCAGCGCGGCGCTGTTCCTGCACCTGCTGGAGCCGGCCGACGGGGTGATCGCGCTGGCCTGCGCCGCCCCGGACACGCCGCCCCCGGAGGTGGCGGAAGCGTACGCGCGGATCGCGCCGGCGCTGGCCGCCATCACCGGCGACATCGGCTATTACCCGGCCGGTCACCCGGTGCTGCGCCGCGCGATCGCCGGCCGCTACACCGCGCGCGGCATCCGCACCGGCCCGGAGCGGATCCTGGTCACGGGCGGGGCCCAGCAGGCGCTGTCGCTGCTCGCGCGGGCGCTGCTGGCGCCCGGCGACCGGGCGATCGTCGAAGCGCCCACCTACCCCGGCGCGCTGGAGGCGTTCCGCGAGCAGGCCGCGGTGCCGGTGTGCCTGCCAGTCGGGCTCGGCGGCCTGACAGCCGCCGCGCGCCAGCACCGGACCGCCCTGGCCTACGCGGTCCCCACCTTCCACAACCCGACCGGGTCGGTGCTGTCCGCGCTGGACCGGCGGGCGCTGGTGCGGGCCGCGACCGCGGCGGGCGTTCCCCTGATCGAGGACGAGGTGCTCAGCGACCTGGCGTTCCCCGGGGTGCAGCCACCGCCGCCGCTGGCCGCCCACGCCGACACGGTGATCTCAGTCGGCTCGCTCAGCAAGAACGTCTGGGGCGGCCTGCGCGTCGGATGGGTCCGCGCGCCGGAGGCGCTGGTGGCCCGGCTGGCCCGGTTGCTGGCCGTTCATGATCTTGGCCAGAACGCTCCCGCACAACTCGCTGCCGCGGAACTCCTGCCGCGCCTCGACGCGCTGTGCGACCGGCAGGCCGCTGCGCTGCAGGCCCGCCACGATCACCTGCGCGCGCAGCTTGGCCGGCACCTTCCGGACTGGGACGCGCCGCCGGTGCCGGGCGGGCAGACCCTGTGGGCACGCCTGCCGCGCGGCGACGGGACGTCGTTCGCGCAGGCGGCGCTGCGTCACGGCGTCGCGATCCTGCCGGGCAGCGGGCTCGACCCGTCCGGGCGCAGCGAGGACCGCGTGCGCCTGCATTTCCGCGCGCCGCCCGGGCAGCTGGCCGAGGCGGTCCGTCGCCTGGCCGAGGCGTGGCGCGGCTACCAGCCGCCGCCGTCGCCGCCCGGCTCCTCGCCTGCGATGTCGGTCTGAGTTACGTCGGCTGGCCGTGCGCCGGGCCAGGAAGCTGCGCCAGGTTGGCCGTGCGCCGCCTCCTCCGCGCACCGTGGAGGCGCATCGATGGCGTTCTGCTGTCGCTATCACCGCAGCAAAGCGCCAACGATGCTGTAGCGTCGCGGGCCGGCACCGTCGGTAGCGGACCGGCCGTGCGGTGGTTTACGCTGATTTCCGCCAGATAATCCCGCTGAACTCAGTGGGCGAGGACGTCCCGTGCATCGTCTGCCGCACTCGCTACGCCGCGGGCATGCTCAGCCAGCGCGTGCCGAGCCGGCCGGCCGGGCGCACGACGAGCCGGCGCCGCAGCGGCACGACCGGCACGACCGGCACGCGCTCGCCGGCTACCGCGTGGCGGCGGCCGCGCTGCTGGCCGCGCTGGCCGGCGCCGGCGCTGCCAGCGTCGGGCTCGAAGGGTTCCGGCTGGGCAGCGGCGCGTCGACCACCGCCGTCATCGCTTATTCGGTGGTGAGCTGCGGCGTCGTGCTGGGGCTCGGCTACTATCTGGGGCGCACAAGAGGCGCACCCGGGAGCCGGCAGCGGCTGAACAACAGCGGCCTGGTCATCTCCGTCATCCCCTTCTGGGGCCTCGCGCAGATTCCGCTTTTCACCGGCCTGACCCGGTTAACCAAGCGCCGGCTGCTGCTGCGGAACGTTGCGATAACCGTCGGGTCGGCGCTCGTGTGCGTGTCATTGGCCGACCTGGTGCGGCCGGTGCCCGGATCGGCCGCCGTGGCCGTGCTGCAGGTGGCCGGGGTAGCGCTGGCGATAACGATGAGCCAACGCATCCCCACGACCGGCGCACGGGACGCGGGGACGCCGCCGGGTGGCACGAAACCGGACGGGCGCGAGGCGGGGACGGCGCCGCCGCGGGGTGGGAGGAGAGCGAACGGGCCTCAGCAGGTCGCCGGGAAGCCCGGCGACCTGCCCGCGGCGGACGAGGTCGTCGATGTGTCGGCGTTGGCGGCGGCGGCGCGCCGGGCCTACTGGGTGACCGGCTCGGTGAAGGCGGGCGCTCTCGTCCTGGCGGTCGCGATCCTCACGCAAGGTCACTCTGGCCCGGGCGTGGGCTTCGCGGACGCTGGAATCCTGGCGCTGTACGCCGTCGCGGTGCTCCTCCAGGAGGACCGGATCCGGCCAGCGGCCGGCGTTGTGCTCGCGCTCGGCCTGGTTTCTGCGATCTGCCTCGCGGTGGCTGCGCTGGGCCTGCTGAAGAGTTCCGGCGCCTGGGCTGCGGTGTTCCTCTGGGCGATCTGCCCGCTGGCCTGCCTCCGGCTGTACCGGGCCCAGCGCAGGTCAGCAGGGTTGAGCGACGCGGAGGTCCAGGCGGTGAGCCGGGTCGGCCACCTGCCCGCGCGGGGCGACAGGTCGGCCGTCCGTCGGGTGCCGCCGCCCGGGCTGTTGCTGCGCGGCGTCGCCGGGATGCTCTGCGCGATCGTGGTGGTGCTCGCCGGGCTGTTCACCACGATCGCCAGCGTCGCGGGCCTCGTGATTGTGCCCGGCTTTGTCCAGGCTGGGCTAGACAAGCTGTACGCGTCCTCCCGCCGCCTGGCGGAACGGTCGCTGGCCGGCACCAGATCCGGGGAACGGGTTGCCGTGACCCTGGCGCTGCCCGCCGAACCCGGCATGTGGCAGCTTCACGTGCGGGGCGACGTGCTCCGCTGGGGCAAGCTCTACATCCCGTTGCTCTCGCCGATGCTCGTGCCGTTCGAGGAATTTCTGCGGGCGCGCCTCGAGGTCTACGGGAACGTGCGGACAATCCCCGGGGCGGCGGCCCACCCCGCGGCCGCTGTTGCGGTCTTGCCGGTAGGCGTCCGGTATTCCCCCGGCGTCCTCGACGAGGTGACCACGTCGGGCAGCCGGGCACTCCTGCTGCCGGTCGAGCCGATCGGGAACCGGCCGCTGCGGAACTGGCCGGTCCTGGCGCGGCAGGTGGGTGAGCGGGGAATCGCGCTGCCGGCTCTCACCGACCCGGTTCGCGCGATCGCCGTGCTGCACCACGCAACCGGGAAGAACGTGCTGTTCACCGCGGAGCGGCGGGACCAGTGGGGCTACCTGGCCGTGATCTACGAGGTGCTCCGCCGCTGCCTTCAGCCGCCGCCGGGACCGGTTCCGCGGGCCAGCCCATCCCACGACCAGCGCGGGATGCGCAGGCCGCCGGGCACGTCGTCAGCGGAGCGGTGATAGCGGGCCATCGTGGTGGTCGTCGCCCACGCGAAGTAGTCGTGCAGCGCCTGGGCCAGCCGGGCATCGCCGGCCAGGCCGCAATCGGCCAGCGCCTGGTCGAAACAGGCGATCGCCCGCCGGTCCATTTCCTCGTGCGCGCCGTTGCCGCTGTGGATCCGCACCACCGCGGTCTCGTCGCCGTAGGCGGAGGAGTACGCCGCGGGCCCGCCGAGCGCCTCCGCCCAGTACGCGGCGAGCCGTTCGCTGTGGTCGGGCCGGAAGCCGTGGCTGAACGCGTGGCTCACCACCTCGTCCGCCATCACCCGCGCGTGCCAGGCGTCGGCCAGGCGGAGCAGACCGTCCTGCCCGCCCGCGGCCTCGTACACGGTCCGCATCCCTGGATTGTAAGGCGCACCCGGCCACCGCAGGCCCGGGAGTTCTGGACCGCGCGCAGCTGGGTTGTCATCCTGGTGCTGGCGGCGGTGCTGACCGCGCGGATCACGATGGCGCTCGTGAACGCCGGGGGCGGACGGCACCGACGACCGCCGGGTCCTCGCCGCGATCAGGTATGGAGTCGTGACCGTTATGGCAGCCGTGCCGTCGGCGGAAGCAGCATCGGGAGCCCGGTGCAGGTTGCGCTGCTGCCTGGTGCGCACCGCCGCCGCGGCCGGCTACCGGGTCATCGCCGACGCGTTCCTCAAGGCCGCCGACCTCCCGTGACACGTGCGGAGGACGTGGTTACGTAACCGCCAGATAAAGAGGTCCAGGTGAGTGCCGAGCCGCCGGCTGCGGCGCGCGCGGGGCAGCCCCGCTGCGGGCCCGCGGTCGGGTGTCCCGGTTGCACCACTGTTCCGTGACTGGTTCCGCGCTCACCCAAAGGCGGTGCCGGCCTACGCCGCGTTCAAGCGGGACCTGGCCAGCGTCACGCCCGACCTCGAGGGCTACACCGACGTCAAGGACAACGTCGTCGACCTGGTGATCACCGTCGCCGGGACCTGGGCCGCCGCCACCGGCTGGCAGCCCTGAGCCGCGCGTCCTCCGGCGCAGCCGTGCCGGGCTGCCATCGTCCGGTACAGGCGGCATAGCCGCGAGGAGCTGAGGCGCCCGGGCAACCACGCACGCGCTGACACCGTCCACCGGCCGCGGACAAGGTCGCCGTGCTCTCCTTCTGCGGGCGGCCGGGGGCCCGCGTCCGGCAGCGGGCACGGTCGTGGCCGGGAGGCTAACGTCAGATGAATCCAGCGTGCCACCGCCGCGTCCGGTGCGGGCTCTGCGCCGCGGCCGCCGCGCGCCGTGAGAGAGTTCAGCGGAGCATACAGCCGGGTAGGCCCAGTCGCGTCATGAGCGGCAAGGCAAGCGGCGCTGGATCGGAGGGTGCCCGTGTGACGCCTGATCGGGTGCTGGTCGTCAACGCCGGGTCAAGCAGCCTCAAGCTGTCCGTGCTCGGCGCGGCCGACCAGATTCTGGCCAATCTCGACATAGACCCGTGGGACGGTGCGGGTCCCACCTCGGAAATGGCTGCTTTCGTCGCCGGGATTGACGGTATCGGCGCGGTAGGCCATCGGGTGGTACACGGGGGCAGCCAGTTCCGTGACGCGGTCCTCATCGACGATGACGTGCTCGCGGCCATCGCCGGCCTCACCGATCTGGCGCCGCTGCACCAGCCGCGCGCGCTGGGCGGCATCCACGCCACGGCTGCCCTGCTGCCCGGCGTGCCGGCCGTGGCCTGCTTCGACACCGCGTTCCACGCAACCATGCCGGAGACCGCCGCCACCTACGCGCTTCCGGAGGCCTGGCGCGGCCGCTTCGGCCTGCGCCGCTACGGGTTTCACGGGCTTTCGCACAGCTACGCGGCGCGGCGGGCGGCCGAACTCGCCGGCCTTTCCGCGCAGCGGCGCCGCCTGGTGACCTGCCACCTGGGGGCTGGCGCCTCGCTGGCGGCCGTCTCCTCCGGCCGCTCGCTCGACACAACCATGGGGTTCACGCCCCTCGATGGCCTGGTGATGGAAACGCGCTCGGGCAGCGTCGATCCTGGCATGCTGGTCTGGCTGCTGAAGGACGGGCGCCTGACCGTCCCGCAACTCGGGGACGGCCTGGAACGCTCCTCCGGGCTGGCCGGCCTGGCCGGGCTGCCCGGCGGTTCGGGCGATATGCGCGACGTCCGGGCCGCCGCGGACCGCGGCGATCGCGGCGCCGGGCTCGCGATCGGCGTTTACCTGCACCGGCTGCGCCGCGAGATCGCCGCCATGGCCGCCGCCATGAACGGGCTGGACGCGCTGGTCTTCACCGGCGGGATCGGGGAACACGAGCCCGGCCTGCGCGCCGCCACGGCGGAAGGGCTCGCTTTCCTCGGTGTGGCCATCGACGACGACAGCAACGGCACCGCGCACGGCGACGCCGACATCTCGGCACCCGGCTCCGCCGTTCGTACCCTCGTGATCACCGCGCGGGAGGACATCGAGATCGCCCGCCAGACGCGCGCGGTGCTGGAAGAGCGGAAGGGAACAACGACATGACCCAGTCCGCGGGCGCCGGCGGAGACACGGCCGCTGACTTCGAGGCAGCCGGAGGCGGGGAGACGGTGGCGCCCCAGCCGTACGTGCTGGCGGATGCGCCCGGCCCGCTGAGCCGGGGCGAATTGCGGCTGGTCGACGCGTGGTGGCGCGCGGCAAATTACCTGGCGGTCGGCCAGATCTACCTGATGGCAAACCCGCTGCTGCGCGAGCCGCTGCGCGCGGAGCACGTCAAGCCGCGGCTGCTCGGGCATTTCGGCACGGTGCCCGGCCTGAACCTGGTGTACGCCCACGCCAACCGGCTGATCAAGGCGCGTGATCTGGACGCGGTCTACGTGGCTGGCCCGGGCCACGGGGGCCCGGGGCCCAACGCGTGCGCCTGGCTGGAGGGCACCTACTCCGAGGTGTACGGCGCGGTGACCCAGGACGCGGAGGGGATGGGGACGCTGTTCCGGCAGTTCTCCTTCCCCGGGGGAGTGCCGAGCCACTGCGCGCCGCAGACGCCCGGCTCGTTCAACGAGGGCGGCGAGCTGGGGTACTCGCTGCTGCACGCCTACGGCGCCGCGCTTGATCATCCCGGCCTGCTGGTGCTGTGCGTGATCGGCGACGGCGAGGCCGAGACGGGCGCGCTGGCCACGAGCTGGCACTGCAACACGTTCATCAACCCGGCCCGCGACGGGGCGGTGCTCCCGGTGCTGGCCCTGAACCAGTACAAGATCGCCAACCCGACGGTACTCGCCCGGATCCCGGAGCAGCGGTTGCTCAGCCTTCTGCAGGGCTACGGCTACGATCCGCACCTGGTCAGCGGCGACGATCCGGCTTACGTGCACCAGGCCACGGCGGCGGCGCTGGAGGCGTGCGTGAACCAGATCGGCGAGATCCAGGAGCGCGCCCGGGCCGGGGGCGACTGGTCGCCAACAACCTGGCCGATGATCGTCCTGAGCACGCCAAAGGGCTGGACCTGCCCGCCGGTGGTGGATGGGCAGCAGGTGGAAGGGACCTTCCGCGCTCACCAGGTGCCGCTGCCGGAGGCGCGCACCAACGACGATCACCGCCGGGCCCTGGAGCAGTGGCTGAAGTCCTACCGGCCCGGGGAACTGTTCGATGACGCCGGGCGCCCGGTGCCCGAGCTGCTCGCCCTGGCGCCGGCCGGCACCCGGCGGATGAGCGCCAACCCCGTGGCCAACGGCGGGATCCTGCTGCGCGACCTGAGGCTGCCGGACTGGCGCAAGTACGGCGTGCCGGCCGAGCGGCATGGCGCCACGCAGCATGAGGCCACACGGGTGCTGGGCGGCTGGCTGCGCGACGTCACCCGGCTCAACCAGGGCAACTTCCTGACCTTCGCCCCGGACGAGCTGGTCAGCAACCGGCTGCAGGACATCCTTCAGGTCACCGGCCGGGACTGGCAGGCGCGGATCGGGACGTACGACGACCGGCTCGACCGGTGCGGCCGCGTCATCGAGGTGCTGTCCGAGCACATCTGCCAGGGCCTGCTGGAGGGCTACCTGCTCACCGGCAGGCACGGGGTGTTCACCTGCTACGAGGCGTTCATCCACATCGTGGACTCGATGTTCAACCAGCACGCCAAGTGGCTGGAATCCGCGGCCGATGTGCCCTGGCGGCGGCCCCTGGCGAGCCTGAACTACCTGCTGTCGTCGCACGTGTGGCGGCAGGACCACAACGGGTTCAGCCACCAGGATCCGGGGTTCCTCGACGTGGTGATGAACAAGAGCCCGCGGATAGTCCGGGTCTACCTGCCGCCCGATACCAACACGCTGCTGTCGACCTACGACCACTGCCTGCAGTCCCGGCATTACGTGAACGTCGTGGTCGCCGGAAAGCAGCCGCAGCCCGACTGGCTCTCGGTGGACGAGGCCGCGCTGCACTGCACGCGGGGCGCGGGCATCTGGGAGTGGGCAAGCTCAGACGGCGGCCCGGAGGCCCTTCCCGACGTCGTGCTCGCCTGCGCCGGCGACGTCCCCACCCTGGAAACGCTCGCGGCCACCTCGATCCTGCGCACCGAACTGCCCGACCTCCGGGTAAGAGTGATCAACGTCGTTGACCTCATGCGGCTGCTGCCCGATTCGCGGCATCCGCACGGGCTGCCGGACAGCGAATTCGACACGCTGTTCACCCGGGACCGGCCGGTCATCTTCGCGTTCCACGGCTACCCGTGGCTGATACACCGGCTCACCTACCAGCGGCACAACCACGACCAGCTGCATGTCCGCGGCTACCAGGAGAAAGGCACCACCACCACGCCGTTCGACATGGTGATGCTCAACAACCTCGACCGCTACCACCTGGTCATGGACGTCATCGACCGGGTGCCCGGCCTCGGCCCCCGGGCGGCCGGCCTGCGCCAGCAGATGTCCGACGCCCGGCTGCGGGCCCGCGCGTGGACCCGCGAGTACGGCGAGGACATACCCGAGGTGGCGCAATGGACGTGGCCGTCCTGAAACCCCGGGCAGCGGGCGGCTGAGCCGTGCCAGGCGGCAACGCTCCATGATCGTGGCTGGTTGACGATGGCCACGGTCACCAGCCGACCGCGATCATGGGAAACTGCGAGGGTGCCCGGCGCGGTCGCTACCAGCATCATCGTCTTCGGCCGCGGGCTGGACGCCGACGCCGACGGCGCCGGGTTCCGGCTGTCGCGGCAGAGCACCGAGCGCGTCGACGCGCTGACCCGCTACGTGGGCGAGCACACCCAGGCCTTCGGCGCGCGGCGCGGCCGGATCGTGTTCAGCGGCGGCTGGGCCGCCGCGGCGGACGGTGCGACGCGGCCGCCGCGCCAGTACCGCGAGGGCCAGCTGATGCTGCGTCATGCGCTCGCGGCCGACATCGCCGGCGCGGGCCTGTCCCGCTACGCCGACGCCTACCCGGAGATCGAGTCCGACAGCACCCTGGAGAACGTGCTGCGCGTGCACGAAGCGGGCTACTTCGACGGCAGCTCGTTCACCGCGCGCAATCCGCTGGGCCTGGTCGCGCACGCCGAGCACCTGGCGCGCATCGGCTACCTGGTGCGCAAGGTCTTCGGGCTGCCCGGCGACGCGATCGTCGGCATAGCCGCGCCGGGCGCCGACGCGCGCAGCGGCGGCCTGCCGGAGGGCCTGCTGCTGCTCGTCACCCGGCTGGCACTCTCCGGCGCGCGCGGGCACGATGCGCTGCGCCGCCGGCACCGGGTCCTCGTGGCCGGGAACCACCGGCTGCGTTCCCTGGGTTCCCTCCCGCGGCGCCACGGCGGCTAGGCCCGGCCACCCGCGCTACGGGCGCTGCAGCCGCACGTCAAGAGAGTCGCGGATCGCGTCACCGATCATGTTGAACGCCACGACCGTGGTGATCAGGATGATCGCGGGAGGGTAGACGAGCCACCAGTAGCCGTCGAAGAGGTAGTTCAGCCCGTTCGACAGCATCGTGCCCCAGTCGGCGTGCGGCGGCGGGAGCCCCAGGCCGAGGAAACTCAGCGCGGACAGGGTGAGGATGGCGTCCGCGATGGTGAACGTGGCGTTCACCAGGATGACGCCGACCGCGTTCGGCACCAGGTGCCGCAGCACGATCCGGGATCCGCCGGCGCCCATCATCCGGGCCGCCTGGACGTACTCCCGGGTCCGCAGGGTCAGCACCTCGCCCCGCACCAGGCGGGCGCTGGCCAGCCAGGACAGCATCGTGAGCACGTTCACGGACCGCTCGTCACGCTGCGGACGAGCCGGCGCATCCCGCGGAGCCAGCGGTCGGGGTCCTCGGCCTTGCGCCGCCAGAACTCGGCCACCTCCGGATGCGGCAGGATCAGGAACCGCTCATCGCGCAGGCCGTCCACGACGGTCTCGGCGACCTGCTGGGGCTCGATGATGTTCCCGGCGGCGGCGATGATCTTGGGGCCGAGCAGGCCGGCGTCCATCCCGCCCATCAGCATCGGCGTGCGCACACCCTGCGGGCACAGGATGCTCACCCCAATGCCCTGGCTGCCGTAGGTGACAGCCAGCCATTCCCCGAACGCGACGGCGGCGTGCTTGGTCATCGTGTACGGCACGTCGCCCACCTCCACCAGCAGCCCAGCGGCCGAGCAGGTCTGCAGCAGGTACCCGCTGCCCCGCCCGAGCATCGACGGCAGGACGGCGCGCGCCGCGTACACGTGCGCCATCGCGTTCACCGCCCACGCCCGCGCCCAGTCCTGGTCCGGGGCGTCCAGCAGGCCGCCGGTTGCCACGCCCGCGTTGGAGCAGAACAGGTCCACCCGGCCGAACCGGTCCAGCGCGGCGCCGGCCAGCGCCTGGACCTCCGCCTCGGCCGAGACGTCGGCGGTGACGTTGAGCGTGGCGCAGCCCGCCGCCTCGGTGTCGGCGATGACCGGGGCCAGCGCGGTGCCGGGCCGGTCGCTCAGCACCAGCCCCTCCGGCTGTTCCGCCGCGAACCGGCGGGCCATCGCCGCGCCGATGCCGCCCGCCGCGCCCGTGATCACGATGACCTTCTGCCGGAGTTCCATCCGCCCACCTCGCTGCCGTGCATGTGTCGCTGCCGCCGGGCGGCAGCGGATCCGGGTACCGGTTCAGCGAGCATAAGCGGCCAGAATCGCACAAGAGGATCGCGCTATGCTTGCGGTCCGCCACCGGGGCCGGACGGGCCAGGTCAGGACACGGGCCTCCGGCCTGCCGGCGCCCGGCGAGAGAAGGGTGGCCGGCATCAGCGAGCTGCCGGAGGCAGCCGACCCCGCTGCCCACGGGCTGGACGCCGGTCGGCTCCGGCGCGCCGGGGACTACCTGGGCCGTTATGTCGACGCTGGCAAGCTGCCCGGCTGGCAGCTGGTGGTCGCCCGGGGCGGCGCGGTGGTCTGGCACCAGTGCCGCGGGCTCGCGGACGTGGAGGCGGGCGTCCCGGTCCGCGCGGACACGGTCTGGCAGCTGCGCTCGATGACCAAGCCGGTCACCTCCGTCGCCGCGATGATCCTCTACGAGGACGGGGCGTTCGGTCTTGATGACCCGATCGGCCGCTGGCTGCCCGAGTTCGGCGCGCCGCGCGTGTACCGGTACGGCCCGCCGCAGGACATGGGGACCGTGCCGTCGCCAGAGCCGATCCGAGTCAGGCACCTGCTCACCCACACCGCGGGCCTGAGCTACGGCTTCCATGAGGTCCACCCGGTGGACGCGCTGTACCGGGCCGCCGAGGAGGAACCTGGGTGGGCGGGCGCCGACCTCGCCGCCCGGTGCCGCCGGTGGGCGGCGATGCCGCTGGTCTACGAGCCGGGCACGAGGTGGCTGTACTCGGTCGCCACCGACGTGCTGGGCCGGCTCGTCGAGGTGGCCAGCGGGCGGCGGCTGGACGAGTTCTTCGCGGAGCGGATCCTCGGGCCGCTGAAGATGACCGACACCGCGTTCTGGGCCGACGGCGACCGCGGCAGGCGGCTGGCCGCCGCGTACGCGCTCGACCCGGCCGGCGGCGGGCTCGCCCGCGATGACGAGGCCCGCGAGCGGGGGACGAGCCCGCCGGCGTTCCTGAGCGGCGGCGGCGGGCTGACCGGGAGCGCCGGCGACTATCACCGGTTCACCCAGTTCCTGCTCCGGGGTGGTGAGCTGGACGGGGTGCGGCTGCTCGGCCCGCGCACGGTCGCGCTGATGTTCGCCAACCACCTCCCGGCCGGCGCTTCCTACGCCGAGCTGCAGCCCGAGCCGCCGGCCTGGCAGCGAGCGCCCGGCCTGGGCTTCGGGCTCGGTTTCGGCGTGGTCACCGATCCGCCGGCGGCAGGGTCGCCCGCCTCCGCGGGAACCGGCTTCTGGAGCGGTGCGCTGAACACCGAGTTCTTCGCCGACCCGGCCGAGGATCTCGCGGCCATGCTGTTCACCCAGGTGACGCCCTACGGCGCGGTGCCACTGCAGCGGGACCTTGCGCAGCTCGTCTACCCGGCCGTCACCGGCCGGGGCCGCGCCGCTGTTTGACGGCAGCGCGCACGGGCATGTGCCTGACCGACGCTGCTGCACGCGCGCAGCGCCTTAGTGATGCGGACCAGCAGCCATGCCGGGCCGACGGGGAGTACGCGGACCGGCAGACACGCCGGGCCGACGGGGAGTACGCGGACCGGCAGACACGCCGGGCCGACGGGGGAGTACCAAGGAGGAAGAGTGCCACCAAGGACGTCCAGCACTTCGAGCAGGCCGTCGGCCAGATCCGGCGGGCGGTCGGTGCGCACATCACGGACGGAGAGCAGGTCATCACGCGCGGAAGGCAACGGCCGGGGCGCGGAAGGCAACGGCCGGGCCAGGCGGCAGGTCAGCAGCCAGCCGTGGCTGCACCAGCACGGGGTGGAGGTGCAGCGGTTCGGCACCGTCCGGCAGTTCCCGATCGGCCTGTCCCACGACGCGCGGCTGTACTCGTGCGAGCGGCTCAACCAGATCCTCGCCGACACCCAGATCCTGTACGCGCTGTACAAGAAGCACCACTGGCTGATGCGGGGCCCTACCTTCTACCAGCTGCACCTGCTGCTGGACAAGCACGCTAGCGAGCAGCTCGAGCTGGTCGACATGATCGCGGAGCGGGTGCAGACGCTGGGCGGGGTCGCGGTCGGGGACCCGCGGCACGTCGCCGAGATCACCGTGATCCCGCGCCCGCCGAACGGGGCCGAGGAGGTCCCGGCAATGCTGTCCCGGCTGCTGGAGGCGCACGAGACGATCCTGATCGACTCGCACGACGCCGCCGCCAGGACCCAGGACATGGGCGACGACGGCACGAACGACCTGCTGGTGTCCGACGTGATCCGCACCGGGGAACTGCAGGCGTGGTTCCTCGCCGAGCACCTGGTGGACACGCCGCTGGTCCGGGCGTAGCGACGCCGCTGGTCCGGGCGTAGCGACGCCGCTGGCCCGCGGTCGCCCGGTCGCCCCGGCGGCCCGCAGGCACCTGGCACCGCGGCCGGCGGCCGCGGTGCCAGGGAGCAGCCCAGCGGGCTCAGCGGCTGATGAACGACATCAGCTCGTTGTTGATGCGGTCGGGCATGGTGACGGTCAGCCCGTGCGGGCCGCCGGGAATCGGCTTCAGCTCCGCGTCGGGCACGAGCTTGACGCTGAGTGCCGACGCGTCGGCGAACGGGACGATCTGGTCGTCCTCCCCGTGCAGGAACAACGTGGGCACGTCGATCTTTTTGAGGTCGTCGGAGAAGTCGGTCTCGGAGAACTGCCCGATGCATTCGTAGGACGACCTGACCGACGACTGCATGCCCAGCCGGCAGAACTGATCCTGGACCGCTTCCGACACGTTGGCGTCGGGCCGGTTGTAGCCGAAGAACGGAACGCTCACGTCCCGGTAGAACTGGGCGCGGTTCCCGGCGATGCCGCTGCGGAGGTTGTCGAACACCGACCGCGGCTGGCCGTCGGGGTTGCCGTCGGTCTGGATCATCAGCGGCGGCACGGCCGCGATGAAGACCATCCGGGCCAGGCGCTTCGTCCCGTGCCGGCCGATGTAGCGCGCGATCTCGCCGCCGCCCATGGAGTGGGCCACCAGGGACACCTTGCTCAGCTTGAGCGAGTCCATCAGCCGGGCCAGGTCGTCGGCCCACGTGTCGTTGTCGTTGCCGTCCCACGGCTGCCCGGAGCGGCCGTGCCCGCGGCGGTCATGGGCGATCACCCGGTAGCCGTGCTGGCCGAAGAACAGCATCTGAGCGTCCCACGCGTCGCCGCTCAGCGGCCAGCCGTGAGAGAACACGATCGGTTCTCCGGAGCCCCAGTCCTTGTAATAGATCTCGGTTCCGTCTTTTGCCTTGAAGAAGGGCATGGCTAATGCTCCCCTTTCGGAGTTAACCGCTTTTCCTCCCGCCTCCATGCGCTGCAGTTCATCGGTTACTGCATGTACCGGCATGCCTGAGGAAGGATTCTCCTCACGGGCGCGCTGCAGGAAGCCAGTTCAGGGCCCCCGGCCAACCGGCCGCAGACCCTAACGAGGTGTGCCCCGCCACGCCTTCCGGAAACGCGACCGCAAATTTCCGCCGTGCCGGAATTATGGCCAGATGCACGCCACGCAAAGGCCTGCGCGGTGCGTGGGCGCACAAGTCTTCGGGTCGGATGGCGACACTAGGGGCATTCGCAGTCACGGGGGGACCTTCGGACCGCGAGGCCACCACCACGGCGCTCTCCCACCGAGCAGCCGCAGAACCTCGAGGCACCGCTTGCTCCGCTTCTCGTCCTTGGTAAAGATGGCGATCATGGCAGCCAGGAACCATGGCAAAGCCGTGATCAAAAGGTATGAGATCCCCAAGATCCAGAAGATTGCCCCAGATGGACCATATTGGGCAAGATGCGGCCAAACCATTAACCGGAGGCCTCGCTGACTGGAAGCTAACCTGTGACCGCACCCCAGATGCTACACCGCACTGGGCTCGTTTGCCGAGCAGTCGCTGCCGCGCAAGGAACAGGCTCAAGCGCGACCGGGACCCGGTTTGCTGGCCCCCCGCGGTATCCGGGCAAGCTTGGGTGAGGGGCACCGCAACGGAACCACGTGCGCGCCGCGGCCAGGTGCTCGCGGGCGCCAGCGCCCGATGAGGAGGAACGAAATGGAACGTCGCCGCCTGGGCCGCACCGGTGTCTGGGTCAGCGAGCTGTGCCTGGGGGCCATGATGTTCGGCGAGTGGGGCACCAAGGATCACGACGAAAGCATCCGGATCATCCACCGGGCGCTGGACGCCGGGATCAACTTCATCGACACCGCCGACGTGTACTCGCATGGCGAGTCGGAGGTCATCGTCGGCAAGGCGCTCGCCGACGGCCGCCGCGACGGCGTCGTGCTGGCGACCAAGGTGAACATGCCGATGGGCGACGACCCCAACGAGGCCGGCAACTCGCGGCGGTGGATCATCCGCGAGGCGGAGAACTCGCTGCGGCGGCTGGGCACCGACTGGATCGACCTTTACCAGATCCACCGCTACGACCCCGACACGGGCATCGACGAGACGCTGGGCGCCCTCACCGACCTGGTCCGCGCGGGCAAGGTCCGCTACATCGGCCACTCGACCTGGCCCGCCTCTGCGATCGTGGAGGGCCAGTGGACGGCGCGGGACCGCGCCCGCGAGCGGTTCGTGACCGAGCAGCCGCCGTACTCGATCCTCGCCCGAGGGGTCGAGGCGGATGTGCTGCCCACCTGCGCGCGGTACGGCATGGGCGTCATCCCCTGGAGCCCGCTGGCCGGCGGCTGGCTGTCCGGCCGCTACCGGGCCGACGCCGAGATACAGGGCCCGGTGTCGCCCGCGCGCCAGCGGCTGGCCAGGCGCTTCGATATGTCGCTGCCGGAGAACCAGCGCAAGCTGGAAGCCGCCGAGCAGCTCGCCAAGCTTGCCGACGAGGCCGGGATCAGCCTCATCGAGATGGCCATCGCTTTCATCCTCCGCCATCCGGCGGTGACCGCGGCGATCATCGGCCCGCGGACGATGGAGCACCTGGAATCCCAGCTCACCGCCGTCGACGTCGGGCTGCCCGAGGACGTCCTGGACCGCATCGACGAGATCGTCCCGCCGGGCGTCACCATCAACCCCGCCGACGGCGGCTGGGTGAGCCCGGCCCTGCTGCCCGCGGCACGGCGCCGGTAGCCAGGGCTGGTTGGGGCTAGAGGAGCTTGTCGAGCGTGATCGGCAGCTCGCGGACCCGCCTGCCGGTGGCGTTGTAGACCGCGTTGGCGACCGCGGCGCCGACGCCGGTGATGCCGATCTCGCCGATGCCGTGCGCGCCCACCGGCGTGTGCGGGTCGGGGATGTCGGTCCACATCACCTCGATCTCGGGCACGTCCGCGTGCACGGGCACGTGGTACTCGGCGAGGCTCGGGTTCATGATCCGCCCGCTGCGCTCGTCGAACTGCGTCTCCTCCATGAGCGCGAGGCCCAGCCCCATGATGATGCCGCCGCGGAGCTGGCTGGCCGCGGTCTTGGCGTTGAGGATGCGCCCGCAGTCGTACGAGCCGAGGAACCGCGTGACCCGCGTCTCGCCGGTCACCGCGCTGACCCGCACCTCGCAGAAATCCGCGCCGTACGAGTGCATCGACCAGTTCTCCAGCTCGAGCGGCGGCGGCGCGCTGGCCTCGGCGCTGATCTCGTCGCGGTGCGCGCCGTCGAGGATCGAGGAGTAGCTGAGCCACCGGTCGGGGTGGGCGAGGCTGCACAGGCCGCCGTCCAGCGCGCCGACCTGGTCCAGGCCGAGACCGGCCAGCGGCGAATCGCCGCCGCACAGCCGGAGCAGCCCGGCCACCAGCTCGCGGTGCGCGGCCACGACCGAGCCGCCGATCGAGGCGGTCTGCTGTGACCCGCCCGCGATGACGAGGCCGGGGAAGCACGACGCGCCGTAGGTGACGGTCACGTGCTCCAGCGGCAGGCTCAGCCGCTCGGCGGTGACCTGCGCCTGGGCGGTGGCGGTGCCCATGCCCATCTCGTGTGCCGCGATCTCGACCAGCGCGCGCCCGTCCCGGGAAAGCGTGATCCGTGCGGCGCCGCCGGGCATCCGGTAGTACGGGTAGGTCGCGGTGGCGCAGCCCATGCCGGTCAGCCATTCGCCGTCGCGGCGCGCGCCGGGCCGCGGGTCGCGGGTGGCCCAGCCGAACCGCTCGGCCCCCGCCCGGTATGCCTCGACCAGGTGGCGTGAGGAGAACGGCTTGCCAGTCGAGGGGTCGGTGACCGGCTCGTTCCGGCTCCGGAGCTCGACCGGGTCCACGCCGATCCGCTCCGCGAGCTCGTCGATCGCTGACTCCAGCGCGAAGCTCCCGACCGACTCTCCCGGTGCCCGCATGAACGTGTTGGCGAGCATGTCCAGGCACACCGTCTGGACGCCGAGCTTCATGCTGCCGGCCGCGTACAGGCACATCGTCGGGTTGATGAACGGCTCGGGCACGTAGTTGGCCTGGACCTTCGCCGTCGTGCCGGTGTGGATCAGCGCGACGAACCGCCCGTCGGCCTGGGCGCCGATCGCCACCCGCTGCTCGGTGGCGGCGCGCCCGCCGACGACCCGGTACACGCCCTGGCGGGAGAGCGCGATCCGCACCGGCCGCCCGGCAAGCCGCGCGGCGGCGGCCGCCAGGACCTGGTGCTTCCACAGCGTCTTGCCGCCGAACCCGCCGCCGACGTACGGCGCAAAGACGTGCACCTGGTCCTCGCTCAGCCCGAACGCGTGCGCCAGCGACCAGGCCACGTGGCTGACCGCCTGGGTGCAGTCGTGCACGGTCAGCTGGTCCCCGTCCCACGCGAACGTCCCGGCGTGCGGCTCGATCGCGTTGTGGTTCTGGTACGGCGTGCGGTAGACGGCGTCCACCCCGAACGGCGCGGCGGCCAGCGCCGCTTCGGGGTCGCCGGCCTGCACCGACAGCGGTTCCCCCATGAACACGCCCTGCTCGGTCCCCCGCGCCCTGGCCTCCGCGAACGAGGTAGCCGCCGCCTCCGCCTCGTAACCGGCCTCGATCAGCGACGCGGCGTGGTCCGCCTGCTCCTGCGTCTCGGCGAGCACCAGCGCGATCGGCTGGCCGTTCCAGTGGATCCGGTCGTCCTGCATGACGGGCAGCTCGGCGCCCATCGCGCCTTTCTCGGCGCCGGAGAGGAAGGCCGGGATCGTGTTCATGCGCGGGGCGTTCCGGTAGGTCATCACCAGGATGACCCCGGGCGCTCCCTCAGCCGCGCTCGTGTCCAGTCTGACGATGCGCCCCCTGGCGACCGTGCTGAAGGCGAGCGCTGCGTAGACCATCCCCGGCATCGCCACCTCGGCCGCGAAGGCGGCGGCGCCCCGGACCTTGAACGTGCCGTCGACCCGGGAGACCGGCGCGCCGACGAGCCCGTTCCCGCGCCTGATCAGCGGGTCGGGCTCGCTGCCCCGCGCCCAGCTATCGGGCCCCGGCGCGACGGCACCCTTCGCCGCACCCTGGGCGGCATTCCCGTCGGCCGTCATGCTCCGCCTCCCGCCAGTTCCCCGAGCACCGCGGTGATGGTCCGCCTGGCCAGCTCGATCTTGAACCCGTTGCCGGGCAGCGGCCGGGCATCGGCGAGCTCGGCGTCGGCCGCCGCTCGGAAGCTCTCCGCGCTGGCGGGCCTGCCCCGGAGCGCTTCCTCGGCCCGCCAGGCACGCCAGGGCTTGGTCGCCACGCCGCCGAGCGCGAGCCGCACGTCCCGCACGGCGCCGCCGTCCACCTGCAGCGCCGCGGCGACCGAGACCAGCGCGAACGCGTAGCTGGCCCGGTCCCGCACCTTGCGGTAGGTGGAGCGCGCGGCCAGCGGCAGCGGCGGCAGCTCGACCGCGGTGACCAGCTCGCCGGGCTGCAGGACGGTCTCGATCTCCGGATGGTCGCCGGGCAGCCGGTGCAGCCCGGTGAGCGGCACCGTGCGCCCGCCGCCCGCGCTCCTGGTGTGCACGACGGCGTCGAGCGCGGCCAGCGCCACGCACATGTCCGACGGGTGCGTCGCGACGCAGGCGGGCGAGGTGCCCAGGATCGCGCTCTCGCGGTTGAAGCCGTCGATCGCGTCGCAGCCATGCCCCGGCACCCGCTTGTTGCACCGGGATCCGGCGTGGTCGTAGAAGTACACGCAGCGGGTGCGCTGCAGCAGGTTCCCGGCCACGGTTGCCATGTTGCGGATCTGCGGTGAGGCGCCGGCCACGATGGCGCGGGCCAGCACGGGGTAGCGCGCCCGCACCGCCCGGTGCTCGGCGACCGCGGTGTTCCGGGCCGCGGCACCCAGCAGCAGGCCGCCGTCCGCCGTCTCCTCGATCGCGCCCGGCAGGCCGGTCACGTCGATCAGCGCCCCGGGCCGCTCGATCGTCTCGCGCATCAGGTCGACCAGGTTGGTGCCGCCGCCGAGGTACCTGGCGCCTGCCGCCGCGCCCCGGCGCAGCGCGTCCTCGGCGTCGGCGGGCCGGGCGTAGGTGAAGGGCTTCATCGCACCGCCTCCGCGGCGTAGACCTCGGTGATCGCGGCGACGATGCCGTTGTGCGCGCCGCAGCGGCACAGGTTGCCGCTCATCCGCTCGCGCAGCTCGTCGCGGCTGAGCGCTATCTCCTCGGCCGACAGGTCCGCGGTGACGTGGCTCGGCACGCCGCGCCGCGCCTCCGCGGCCATCCCGACCGCCGAGCAGATCTGCCCCGGCGTGCAGTACCCGCACTGGAACCCGTCGTGGTCGATGAAGGCCTGCTGCAGCGGGTGCAGCACCCCCGCCTCCCCTGCCCCCGTCATGGCGAGCCCCTCGACCGTGGTGACCGCGTGCCCGTCGTACTGGACGGCCAGGGCGAGGCAGGACAGGATCCGCTCCCCGTCGGCCAGCACCGTGCAGGCACCGCACGCACCCTGGTCGCAGCCCTTCTTGGTGCCGTGCAGCTGCAGGCGCTCGCGCAGGAAGTCGAGCAGCGACACGCGGGGATCCTGCGGCGGTTCCACCGCTGAGCCGTTGACGCTGATGGGCACCGCCCGTCTCCCTTCGCTCCGGCACGGACCTGGCACGCGCCTTTCGGGGCCCTTACCCCTGTCCCCTGCCCCCACACCACGGCGGGCGCTTCGCCCCCACCCGGGTGTCCCTGGCCCGGGCGCTTCCCGGCTGTTGCGAGGCCTGAGCCTCTTGATCGCTTCCTGCAAGCGGCCTTATATTCAGCTGGAAGACAAACGTTTTTCATGTGGCTTGCTGCCGACCTGGGCCGGCAGCAGACCCCTTGCGGTGCGGCCGCCGGCCAGCGTCAGCGCCGCACCGATGAGACGGCGCGAGACCGAGGACCGATGCCCGTTCGGCCACCGCGACCGTCAGATGTCACGCCCGCCTCGGGGCCCGCTTGGTCCGTGGTCCCGGGCGGGTTCGCCGGGCTAAGGAGATGCGGCGATGAAGTCATCCCCGGAGCGGCAGGGCAGGTCAAGGCTCAGGCGGCGTGGCAGGATGCTCGCGGCGGGCGTGGGCGCGGCTGCGCTTGTCCTAGTCGCGGGCGCGTGCAGCAGCAGCAACGGCAGCAGCGGGTCATCCGGCCCGCCGGTCAAGGGCGGCACGGCCGTCATGGCGGAGTTCCCGTCGAGCCCGCCGAACTATGTGTTCCCGTTCATGAACAGCACCTACGCCAGCAACTCGAACATTTTCGACCTGCAGTGGCTGATGTACCGGCCGCTGTACTGGTTCGGCACCGGGGCGCAGCCCACGCTGAACACCTCGCTGAGCCTGGCCTACCCTGCGACCTTCAGCGGCACCAAGGTCACGATCAGGCTGAAGCACTACATGTGGTCCAACGGCACCCCGGTCACCGCGCAGGACGTGATGTTCTGGCTGAACATGCTGCTGGCCGTGCCGCAGGACTGGGGGCTGGGCACCGGGTTCCCGCAAGACGCGAAGGACATCACGGTGGTGAGCCCCACCGAGCTGACCATGGTGATGGACAAGCCGTACAACCCCACCTGGTGGCAGTACAACGAGCTGAGCCAGATCACGCCGATCCCCGCGGCGTGGGACCGCACGGCCAGCGGCCCGAGCCACTGCGACACCACGGTCAGCGACTGCGCCGCGGTCTACAACTACCTGAACGGCCAGGCCCAGGACATGGCCGGGTACGCGACGTCCCCGATCTGGAGCATCGTGGACGGGCCGTGGAAGCTCAGCGCGTTCAGCTCCGACGGGCATATGACGTTCGTGCCGAACAAGTCCTACTCCGGCCCGGTCAAGCCGAAGCTGGCGGCGTTCGAGGAGGTGCCGTTCACCACCGACGCGGCCGAGTACGACGTCCTGCAGTCGCCGAGTTCCAGCACCAAGATCGACTACGGGTACCTGCCGCCGGAGGACGCCCCGGACAAGCCGGCCGGGGCGACGACCGGCGCCAACCCGCTGCGCGGCTACACCCTGGCGCCGCTGTACGCGTTCGGGATCGACTACTACTCGGTGAACGAGCAGAGCAGCACCGGCAACGCCCCGATCCTGAAGCAGTTGTACTTCCGGCAGGCGATGGCCTACCTGACCAACCAGAAAGCGGTGATCGACGGCCCGCTGCGCGGCTACGGTGTGCCCACGGTCGGGCCGGTCGGCAGCACCCCGGCGACCCAGTTCCTGTCGTCGGAAGGCAAGGCGCAGACCGCCTCCGGCGTCGGCCCGTTCCCGTTTAGCATCGCCAAGGCCAAGGCCCTGCTGACCAGTCACGGCTGGAAGGTCGTCCCCGGCGGGACCAGCACCTGTGTCGACCCGGCCAAGTGCGGGCCCGGAATCGCCGCGGGCAAGACCCTGAGCTTCGTCTTCCCGTACGCAAGCGGGGTCGCCTGGATCACGTCGATGATGACGCAGCTGCAGTCGAACGCGGCGCAGGTGGGCATCAAGCTGAACCTGGAGCCGAAGCCAGCCAGCGAGGTCGGCGCGGGCGGCAACTGCGTCGTCGGCCACATCCCGTGCAACTGGGACATGGCCTACTACGGCAACGGCTGGACGTTCTCGCCGGACTTCCTGCCGACCGGCGACACGCTGTTCCTGTGCAACGCGGTCGCCGACATCGGCGGATACTGCAACCAGACCAACGACGCAATGATCGAGAAGACGCTGACCAGCAGCAACCTGCAGTACATGTACACCTGGCAGGACTACCTTGCTACTCAGCTTCCCGAGATCTGGGCGCCGGATGCCGCCGCCCAGCTGACCGAGATCGCCGACAACCTGAAGGGCGCCCTGCCGCAGAGCGCGACGCTCAGCATCAACCCCGAGAACTGGTACTTCGTGAAGTAGCCGTCCGTCCGTCTGCCGCCGCGGTGGCGCAGGGCCCGCATCCGGCGCGGGCCCTGCGCCACGGGCGTTTGCGAGGGCCGGGGTTCCGGTACCAGCGTGGTGCTGCTTTGCTGGTGAGATCAGGTCCTTGCCGGGCGGCCGGAGTGCACGGTGCCGGCCGCCCCCGAGGACGCAAGGTCACAGACGCAGGTGACAGGGGGCCATCAGTCTCATGCGTGCGGACATCGTTCCCGGCGGGATCTTCCCCGATTACGCGCTGCCCGACCATACCGACACCGTGCGCTCGCTCAGCGAGCTGCAAGGCGACGACCCGCTGGTCCTCACGCTCGCGCGCGGTCACTACTGCCCCAAGGAGCACCAGCAGCACCTGGAGCTGGCCGCCAACTACCCCAAGGTGGCGGTGGCCTACACGCAGATCGCGACGATCTCCACTGACGATCACCACACCTTGCAGGAGTTCCGCGCGTCGGTCGGTGCCCAGTGGACCTTCCTGTCCGATCCCGGGCGCATTGTCCAGAAAGATCTGGACATCAAGGAGTACACCGATCCCGAGCACGACCCGATGATCCCGTACACCCTGGTGCTCAAGCCGGGACTGGTCGTTCACAGCGTCTATAACGGCTACTGGTTCTGGGGCCGTCCCTCGTTCGATGACCTGTGGCGCGACCTGCGCGCGGTGACGCGCGAGACGCGCCCGGACTGGGATCTGAGCGCGCCGGGGCTGCGCGAGGCCTGGGACGCGGGCGACCACGCGCCCTTCCACGGCTGGAAGTGACGGCCCCCTAGGAACCGCCAGCGCGCTGCTGGGCTTCGTAGATGGCCCACGCGGCGTTGATCAGCCCGACATGGCTGAACGCCTGCGGGAAGTTGCCGATCATCTCGCCGCTGCGCGGGTCGACCTCCTCGGCCAGCAGGCCGACATCGTTGATCGCGGCCACCGCACGCCCGAAGGTCGCGGTGGCGGCCTGGACGTCGTCCGCGAGCGCCTGCGCCTGCGCCAGCCAGAACGTGCAGAGCAGGAACGTGCCCTCCTCGCCGGGCAAGCCGTCGCGGGAACGGTAGCGGTACACCAGCCCGCGCTCGTCGGTGAGCCGGTCGGCGATGGCGTGCACGGTCGCCTGCATCCGCGGGTCGTCCGCGGGCAGGAACCCGGTGATGGCCAGCATCAGCGCGCACGCGTCGAGATCGTCGCTGCCAAACGCCTGGGTGAAGGCTCCTGCCCGCTCGCTCCAGCCGCGCTCGATGATCGCAGCCCGGATCTCGTCGCGGGCGGCGGCCCAGCGGTCCACCCGGTCCTCGGCGCCGAGGCAGCCGGCCAGGGCGATCGCGCGGTCCAGGGCCACCCAGCACATCAGCTTCGAATAGAGGAAATCGCGCGGTGCGCCGCGGATCTCCCAGATGCCCTGGTCCTTCCCCCGCCAGCGGCTCGCGGCGGCGTCGGCGGCGGCTGCGAGGAACCGCTGGGTGACCGGGTCGAGCTGGCCGAGCTGATCGATCAGCCGCTGAGCCGCGCCGAGCAGTTCACCGTAGACGTCGAGCTGGCGCTGCCCCCACGCGTCGTTGCCGACCCGGACCGGCCGGCTGCCCCGCCAGCCGGCCAGGTGCCGCAGATCCCGCTCGGACAAGTCCCGCTCCCCGCCGACCCCGAACATGATCTGGAGGTCCATCCCCTGCTGCAGCTGGGAGGCGGCGGCGTCGGCGAGGAAGACGAAGAACTTGTTCGCCTCGTCCGGGCAGGCCGCCACCCACAGGGCGTCCATCGTCAGGCTGGCGTCCCGCACCCAGGCGTAGCGGTAGTCCCAGTTGCGGTTCCCGCCGACGGCCTCGGGCAGCGACGTGGTCGCAGCCGCGACGATCGCGCCGGTCGGCTCGAACGTCAGCGCCTGCAGCACCCGGCCGGAGTGGTGCACCAGATCCTGCCACGGCCCTTCGTAGTTCTGGTGGATCGCCGACCAGGAACGCCACGCCTCCACGGTGGCATCGAGCCGGGTGGTGATCTGATCCGCGGTCCAGGGGGCCAGCGGCGGTCCGGCCATCTGGCCGTGGCCGAGCGCGAAGACGGCGGACTGGCCCGCCGCCAGGCGGATCCGGGCACCCGCCGTGCCGCCGCGGACGTCAAGACTGACCGGCGTGGACAGCATCAGCCGGTCAGCGCCGCCCCGGGCGGAGAGCCCGCCGGGCACCGGTTCCAGGATCGGGTGGACCAGGCCGTACTCCGGCCGGGGGGCGTAGCTGACCTCCGCCTGGATCTCGCCGCTCGTGCACGCTAGCTGCCGCAGGAGCATGCCGGGCGATCCGGTGCCCAGCTCGTGCCCGCGGTCGTCTTCGCCGACCGCCATGGCGTCGGTGAGCAGCGCGGTGCCGCCCGCGGTGGTGAAGGTGGTCTGCAGCACCATCGTCTGGTCCAGATACCTGCGGCTGGTCTGGAACTCACCGGCCGGGCGGATCGCGAACCACCCGCCGGCCGGGTCCAGCAGCCGGCAGAAAAACGACGGCGCGTCGAAGCGCGGGCAGCACAGCCAGTCCACCGAGCCGTCGCGGCTGATCAGCCCCGCCGCATGGCAGTCCGACAGCAGCGCATAGTCGCCGATCGGCAGGCTGTCCTCGCGGTCGCTCAGCTCGAGCTCCCTGTGGTGTCGGCGGCTGACCGTTAAAAGCCGCCGGGTCTGACCCATCGCATGGAGGTTTGCTGCGAGCGATCATAATTCCCGCTACTGGCCAGTAAGTAACCGGCGGGCGGCTGGCCTGCGACCGGGTCAGGCCTGCAGCAGGTCGGCGAGATGCCGCGCGTTCCGCTGGGCGTTGTCGCGGTAGCAGTTGTTGAACAGCACGTGCGTGGCCCGGGCATCCTCGGCGAGGCCGCGGACCTTGGGCGCCCAGTCGCCGAGCTCTGCGTCGCTGTAGTCGTAGCCGAAGCGTTCGTGGATGTCCTTGCTCGTCCACTTGTCCGAGTGGCCGTGCATGCGGAGCACCGCCAGGTCGGAAGAGGTGACCGCCAGCACCGGGGGAATCGAGTCCCGGTACCCCTGCGGCATGTCCACGCAGACATAAGGCAGCTTGTGCTCGGCCAGGAAGTCGAGGGTTTCCGCCTGGTTGTCCTGGGTCATCCAGGTCTGGTTGCGGAACTCGATGCACACCTGACGCGGCGCGGCCCGCCGCGCACAGGACACGATGTAGTCCTTGCGGGCGCGGGAGATCGGGAACCAGGGCGGGAACTGCAGCAGGATCGCGCCCAGCTTGCCGGCCTGGTTCAGCGGTTCCAGCGCGCCCAGGAACCGGTCCCACGCCTCGTCCGCCACGCCGGGGTCGACGTCCTTCAGGTAGACCCGGTCCTTGCCGGACGTGCCCGCGGCCTCGCGAAGATCCGCCGGCAGCGCCGCGACCCGGGTCGGATGCTGGGTGAACAGGCTGAACGCCTTGACGTTGAAGGTGAAGCCGGGCGGGGTGCGCGCGGCCCACGCCGCCGCGGTCTGCTCGGCGGGCAGCGCATAGTAGGTCGAGTCGACCTCGACCAGCGGGAACTGGCGCGCGTAGAACCGCAGCCGTTTGTCGGGTGTGTCCGCCTCCGGCGGGTACCAGCCGGACTCCAGCAGCGTGCGGTCGGTCCACGACGCCGTGCCCACCCGGATATCCCCCATATCAGCAGGGTACGGGCAGGCCTTCACGGCGGCGACCGTCGATCGCGCGCCGGCCGCCGAGCACAACGGCTCGCGGCACGCCGATTGCGGCCGGCAG